>JACCDO011981019.1_pt1 | contig 10217 bp, 3 predicted proteins | sample 7446101 | NCBI WGS metagenome assembly JACCDO01 (sample SAMN15323440, study PRJNA562643) | freshwater metagenome | isolation source: river surface water | place: USA:Blue River Watershed | collected 2017-08-16
GTTAAATACGGTGCGGTACCAATTGTAATAGGTAGGTACGGTACCAATTGTAATAATATCACGATGTCGGTGTTAGGTACCCGTCCTGTTATACTGAGTACTAGTACTGCAAATATTTCAACGACAAATTCGTATCAAATTCATCCTATGTTTAATGTATCTGATTTAAATAAAGGTGAAGGTGAATGGAAAAATATGCAAGATATAATAAGGAAAGCATTTCGTTATGTCATAGATCATAATGAGACTCAGCAAAATCAATTAAATTTATTAAATAATTCTATAATTTCATTAAAGTCACAATTAGCTGGTAAATACTCTAAAGAAGAAGTTGAAGAATTATTAATTAATAAGAATAAATATATTTTACCACGTGAGGATAAATTATTGAAAGAAATTGATGATTTAAAGCTTCAAATTATAGATTTAAAATCTGAATTAGAGAGAAAAGCTAGTTTTCGTTATGTGGATGATTCATTACGACGTAAATTGGATCGCAGTGATAGTGTTATACAATCATTAGTTTCAATATCTGGTCCACAGCATACTAAAGAATTAGCATATATTATGAATGAATTGGGTCAATTAAAAGGTAAAGATGAATTTATAATGAAAACTTTAAACGAAATTAATGAACAGTTAAAGTTGTGTGGTAATAATAATGATATTAAGTTAATTCAATCACAAATGAATGAATTATATAGTGAAATTGCAGCATGTCCGCATCGAAATGAAATCGATTCTATGTTAAATTCAAAGTTTTCAAATTATTCAACTTATGTTGGTAATAATAATGTTGATAATTCTAAATTGTTAAAACTTGAACGAGATGTAGACGAACATAGCAAACAAATTATAAATTTATTAAAAAATAATGATATTGATTATGAAGATAATGGAATAAATGAATCATTTCCTCGTATCCATGGTGGTAAATATTCTGCTATTGTGAAAAGGTTAAATGATATTGAAAGAAAAACTGTTGAAAATAAAGAATTAAGGCGTACAGTGGATAAATTACAAGAAGAATTAAACAATAAAATTGATCAAAATGAATTAGATGAATATATAGCATTAATTCAACAACATAATGATCATATTGAAAGTATTGTTAAAGGAAATATTGATGTTTCGGCATTTGGAAAGCAAATAGAGGGTATCATGAACTTTTTAAATGTACCACAATCAAATTTTAGTGATATAGACGCATATATTGATAATAAATTAATATCCTATAATACTCGCAACAGGAATGATCATGATAATTATTCAAAATTTAAAGAAAGTTCTCCTCCGGTTATTGCAATAAGAAGATCTAGATCACCTACTAAGAAAATAATAACAGGTAGTTCTAAAAGTAGATCTCCATCGAGTAAAAAATCTCCTACAAAGAATTACAAGAAATCATTATCCCCAATAAGTCGAAAAAAATCATTATCTCCTACCAAAAAATCATTATCACCTGTTAAAAAATCAAAGTCTCCATCGCCAGTTAAAGTGAAAAAATCAAAATCTCCTATTAAAAGATCTGCATCTCCTAGAAATAGTGAAAAAGTGTTAAGATTTGAATCAAACTTGTATGGCGAAGATAAACCAAAATTATCTCCTTCGGAAAAACAGAAACTAAAGTATGCACTATCTAAGGAATCAACAACGTTGATTCATTCGAATGATAGTGATACAAAATTAGCATTACTTATCAGAGAGAAAAAGCGATTGATGGATAAGTTGCATATGTAAATAAATACTTATAGATTCTATTGTTAATTATTTTGTATAATTAATTGGAAATGGTACACATTGTGGTGTCTTATTTTTATACGTTTTATATTCTTTGTATTTGGATAAAGTAATTGATTCAGAGAATTGCATACTCCCTTGGAATAATAGTATTAACAATATTGATCCAAGAATTGTGAAATTATAAAATTCATTTTTTTGAATCGTGAATAAGTATAATGTTACCCATATAGCTTGCTCACAAAAATAATTTGGATGTCGGCAATATTTAAATAATCCTTTTGTATAAAATCCATTTCTTATATCCTCATTTTTATGATTTCTTCTTTCCTCGATTGGTATTGAATTTTTATATGTATGAAAACGATAATGTTGTTCATCTGCTATTGTTTCAAATATTAGTAATAATATAAATGTTATTATTAAATATATATCATAATCATTAATTCCATTGTTACTTTTAATTACTTTATAAATTGGTAAAGCTAGTAACCATAACAAAAAATTTTGATAAAAGGATATAAATGATATATTAAATATCAAGAACAAAAATGTATTATTAATTAATTTTCTTAATATTGGCCATCGATAATCTTCTTCGTGTTGGAAAAAATTACCATATCCACCTCGTCTCCAAAAATTAAATGTTAACCGAATTCCCCATATTGTTATCAGTATACATAAAATATATCCCTTACTTGACTCTAAAGGTGGTATATTGGCGGTATAAAATAAATAATAAAATAACCAGCCATATATCCATGGTGTAATGGACCAAATTTGGTCAACTTTTGAACAATTTCCACTAATTACACTAAATATAAATGAATACATGGAAAAAGCAAGCATTAAAACCCATGAAATTGATAAAGGGTCATATTTATTTGCACATTGAGAAATACCAGTATCATACATGCACTGAATTATTGGTATTGTATCATTAATAATCAGATTTGCATGGAAACTAATTTCTTCTATTAAATTGTTGTAATTCATATCTGGTTAAAATGAAAGGACTTCTTCTGATGAAATTTTATTTCAGATTTACAAACCAAAAACCGGTCCTTAAATTTAGTTGTTAAAATTTTGAAAATGGTGTAATTTGAACTTAAATGTTATTCAAATTCGCGACATTCAACTGCAGGCTTAATAGGTTTCAGCTGCAAGAGAGCATTCTCCCTAGCAATAGCACATTTAAGATTGCTGAAAAACAAAATCCTTCGACGTAGTCTGGAAACTATGTACCATCCTCCACACCCCACGATTCCAAAAACACCACTCAAAGTCAGAGTCTCAGTGAAAACTGGCATCCTGTCTGTGGTACGGCACGAGGAGTCCCTAAATAGCCTGAGAAGACACTGTGTCATACACGTGCAGAATTTTTTAGCAATTGACGGTCATTATATTATTCATTTGAACCTGTCTTAGTAACCTGTATCGCTAAGAATATATCATGTCGAAGGGTAATCCTAAAGTTGGTGGCTCTGGATTTATTACATTTTCTTCTATCACGACCACTGGTAGCAATAATAATAATAATAATAATAATAATAATTCTGCGACAAATAGTGCTTCAGTTAATCACACAGTGGGAACTATATCTCCTGTATATACTGGAAATAATAATGACTTATCTGTTGCCTGTAAAAAAATATTAAAAAAGGATAGCATAACAAAACTAAAAGCTATTAATGAAATACTAGTAGTAATAACTAATGAGGATCAGTATTATGCCAACATTGTCGATGATGTATTAATTGATTTTTTACCATTTTTTGTGTATGTATATGTACGATTAGTTTTAGATAACGATCGTAAAATACGTGAAAAAATTAATTTTGTGTTATACAATATTATAAATGTTGACAAAAGGTTATTAGGGCCATATATGAAAATATTGATAGGTCCATGGTGGTTATGTATTGGTGATCCATTTATTGAAGTATCAAAATTATCACTAGATTCGTTTCATATGGCAATATTACCAAAGAAACGACAATCAGTTTTGTCGTACCTATCTTCATCAATGTTTGATTATATTTTAAAAAATTTTGAACATACAGTAGAATCTCTAAGTGATCTTTCACAATGTACTAGAGAAGAAGCAGAAGATCGTTATGAACGAGTTATAGTATCATCATTAGAATGTATTAAAATCTTTATTGGTACTTTAAATGACGAAGAAAATTTAAAATTAATTCAAGTTGATGCTGTTTTTAATAATGATGAAAGACATAGTGGGTATAAAAGTATTATTAATGAAAAATTGTGGAAGAAAACAATGCATAGTAATGATAGTATTAGAAAGGCAATTTATAAATTACTATATATTACATTTACTAAATTACCATCATTATATGAAACTAAGTTTAATTGGCAAAGATTAGCCAATATTACTATAAACATTTTTGATGAATCAAATCCTAACAATCTAGTAGAAATGTTTAATTTGCTATTAATGGTTTTTAGTAACCATATTTTTGCAACCGAAATTTGGAAATATATAGACATATCAAATGATATTATGCCTAAATTAACATTTAAGTTAAATAACTATAGAAATATTACATTACAATATATTACGTCACTGATTGGTTTGTTCCCCGTTGATGAGGTATCAATATCTTCCATAAACATACACAAAACAAAAATTAAGAATAGAAATGCAAATGATTTAAGCGCAAATACATCGACAGTAATTGCTATCATAGATTTAGTAGACAATCTACATATAGTTAAATCTGTTGATCAAATCGACATGTTTATATTAGAAAGGCAATGTATTATTGAAATATCAACTTTATTATTATTAAGAAAGTGTGATGTACTTACTAATAATGTTAATTGTGATAATAATTTAATGGAAAATGTCACTAAAATTATGCAGCATTATATTTTGAACAGTCTAAATGATATCTTGGGTACTGTTTATCGCACTAATGTTCGTCCATCAGTATATGATTCGGTGAAGCAGTGTTTGATACAATTATACAGAGGAACATTAAAAGAAATAAATTTTAATCTAACACAATGGAAAAGTTTGTTTTGGGATTTATTTCTAAATAATTGTATATTTTATATATATAATTTTATTGCACCTAAGGATGCGAGTAGTGATGTTTCAACCGAAAAGGTAACAAGTTTTATTATTATCACTGAGTATATTCATAGCATACTATGTACAATACTTAATGAAGATAGCAAAGGAAACATTGGAGTTAAAAGTATCGCAATTGAGATTATAGATAAAATTGCGACTACATTTACAGATATGATCTCACAAAAACTTATTTTGTATGATAATGATTGCAATAGCATCCAAGATACCGATTTGATGGAATTTACTACAATTATAAGATCGTTAGTTTTATATGGAAAATCAAATAGTGTCTCATTAGTAAAGTTGCACTCTTGTGAATGGATATTTTGCATTTCAAAATGGATTTATAGAAATATTGATACAAGTGATGATATTTCATCCATTTCTATTTTTCGCCATGTTATAGAGCAAGTGAAATGTATCTTTTTGAATTATTTGCCAATTGTTAATGATAATGTTATGAATACATTATTGGAACAGATGGTAAATGGTAAATCAGTTTTATGTTTTAATCTTTTCATCGGCACAAAAATGAGTATAACCCAGTTGCGTGTTAGCAGCGATTACGTTACAATTTTCCTTAATACTTGTAAATGCTTTATATTCAATACTAAAACTGAAATTGAACGTAGTTGCTTAGTAACCAATCATTCAAATGATAAAATACTATTTATCGTTCATTTGGTGCATCTATTTAATTCGAATCCAATTTTAGATCAAATTATTGAATTATTAGTGCATGCCAATTCATTTATTAGCAATTGTGTAATTTTATCGTTATATTACATTAATTTAAATCAATCAATTGATGGTAATGTTACTCGTGATGGTTTTATCATCCCACCACGTATTATTGAAGATGACATTTATATCAGAAATATTATGATATCGGTTATGCTAACCAATGATACGAAACCTTCATTTCACTATTCTAATGAATTCATATATTCGTGGTACGATTTACGGATGAAATTAATTCCATTAATAAATAATTGCTTGTTAAATTCTTTTATATCTGATGCAATGTGCCAATTAACTGTATTGTTTAATGATGAAACCAGACATAGTAATTTATTTATTCACGAATGGTGTCAAAAGCTTATTGATTTGATTTATATTCTTCATGATAAATACAATGCGGTCAGTCAATTAGATAAGCATCCTATATTTGATCACAATTACTGGAAGATAAGACATAAGAATAATTTTCTGTGTGCCGCGTTTCAACATATCGATAAGTTATACGAACAGTCTTATAATAAACCAATTTTTTCTATACTACCAATTGATACGTATATTGATTTATATTGGGAAATTTTAGATGCAAATCTTCAGAATCAAGATAATGTTTGTAGTAATTTGGCTTCAAGCATTTTGAAATATGTATCTGATCTATTATTTGAAGAAAAAGTTGTATTGTTTAATACTTTGGTTCGGAATTATGAGACCAACTATAGGTCAAAAAAGGTTGGTACTAATGCCAACAAAATATTTGTGTCATTGGTAGAATCGCTAGTATCGTCAGAGAAATTGAATTTGTCGATTATTAATGGTAATGCTAGTGTTGGGAAATTAGAATTAGATATTGTTTTGTCGAATGACATTTTAACGAGAGGACATGAATTATACTATGTAAATTTCGCTGCTAATCAAGTAGAATCTGCGGTATTAGTAGAAACGCACAGAGAAAGTGGAATTGAGCCATATTATACCATCTGTTTGTTGGATAGTAATAAAGAAATTCAAACGGAGCGTTATAAGTTATTATTAAGTAGACCTAAATGCTTTGAATTGGGTAATGCACATGACAAAGATTTAAGTGTATGTGATATTTTATGTCAATGGATTAATGTTGTATTATTTCCGCTATTTAATGATATCCGTAACGATAATACAACGGATGAAATATTGATTGATTTGCTTTGTCAATTATACTTCACTGTATGTAATACTTGCTACGATAGTTCAATTATTCGTGATTTGTGTTCGATGTATAAGGAGCTGTTACTGGATATATTTGTTAGAGTTAAGCCAAATACGACAAATATAAGTTACGGATTGAAGTTATTGACTGAAGTTTTTTCCGGTAATGCGAATTCTAATGCTTTCTTGTCTAGGGTAGTAATTGGAAACGGTGTTTGGTTACTTTCAATATTTCAATCTCTTAAATCTATTAGTACAAACATAATAAGTACAAAATCTGCGGATGATAACAATTTAACGTTAACGTTGTCGATTTTTAATGCGATTATTATGTTCGCTGAAAATTTTCAAATGCGAGAATGTCATCAACATGTTTTATCTTGTATTCAACATGTTATAATTTTGGAAAAAGAAGAAAAAGAATGCAATAGATATTCTCAAGAATTGTTACAAAATTGTTTATTTAATTGTTGCAGAATATATTGGAATGAAAGAAATGTATTATTATCTTGCACGAATATTGAAAATAATCCATTTTTAATAAAATATTATGGAACTGAATTTAGCAAAGTTGAGGTATCTGCATTATCCATCATTATTAATTGCTTTATCAATGATGAATCAAATGATAGCACTAAAAATAATGCTGCATTAGCCATAATGGCTTGTTTCCATTCAAAGGATATTCATCTTAGTAATGGAATTTTGAATAAGATATCCGTCGATAAAGATTACGTCAGCATTGAAATTAAATTAATATCAATAATAAGTAATACTTTCAACTATCGGAATATTGTGTTAGCTGCTTCAAAGTTATTAGAAATTATAACATCACTGGCAGTGTCCCCGTTTTTCGTTGAAATTGTTAATAGCTGCAATACTTTCATTAATAATGAAGTAGAAAAGGATGCATCAAATGGAAATTTCATTGATGGTATTCAAGAAGACGCTGAGATTGTTGAATTTGAAAGTAATAAAATATTATTAGGTATAGTTGGAAGTCAAATTTTGATCACAGAAATATTGAAAAATATTGATATTATAAGCGAAAGTAATGAGCAACATGAACCCAAAGAATCGGTAGCATCATTATTACTATTATGGATAATACTACTTCAGAAAATAGATACATGCTCCACAGTATCAGGATTATCATCAATACGAGCGAGATGTGGTCTATATTTACATCATAATGGCATCCTACAAAAATTATTAGGTATTATATTACAAAACTCAAAAGATTTTTTGCGATTTAAGTCGTTACTAAAATCATATGATACCTTGTTAACAGTAAGTGATAATAATGTATTCAACTTTGATGAAAAATCTATACAATGTATAATAAATTATTCATTGTTTCGTACCATTAGTACATTTCCTGCAATGATTAGAACGTGGTGGTCAAATGAATGCAATAGACTGGAGAAACAGCGAGTTAGTAAATTTATTGAAACTACAGTCAGAAAACCTTTACTAAGTCGTGAATTATTAATTATCGAGAATGCATTTTTACATAAAATGTGGGATCCTAGTGTATTTACTATAAAAGGCAGCAGTATATCAGGTGAATTATGTGCATCATTAATTATTGAAGATGGACCAAAAGTTGAATTGAATATTACAGTACCTGCTACATATCCATTAAATAATGTTGAAGTTGAAATAACAAAAATTGGTATTGCTGAAAATCGTGTAAGAAGATGGATATTGCAAATTATACAACTATTATCAATGCAAGATGGTACTGTATTGGATGCATTACTAATGTGGAAGAAAAATGTTGAAAAGGAACTTGATGGTATCGAACCATGCCCAATATGTTATTCAATTTTACATCCAAAAACTATGTCTTTGCCAAAATTAAAATGTCCTACATGCAATAACAAATTTCACAACCAATGTTTGTTCACGTGGTTTAAAAGTAGTGGTAAGAGTAAGTGTGTTGTATGTCAGCAACCTATGTATAATTAAATATATTACGTTTTGTCTTATTGTTCAGTCATCCAACCGTTTCAAAATTTTCATAACTAAACTCTTGATGGTAATATGGTACAGTCGACGGTATCATGCTGATAAAACCGGTACCTGAACCTGGTCTCAAACTTCCAGTCTCGAAGATAAGAATCTTAAATTTTGACAGACTGAGCCTGGTTCTACTCACTAGCTGTTCCATTGCGAATGCTACATAATCCTGCATTAGGCATAAATCAATTTGGCCGATTTGGTTTAGGTGCAGGATTAGGGAATGAGAATGAAATACATCGATTAGATCAACCATTGTCTAATTATGATATAGCAGGTATACCAACAGGGGGATGGTCATCAAATTTATGGGATTGTTTTTCCAATTTAAATTCATGTTTTATGTCATTATTTTGTCCATGTATAATGTTCTCGCAAATAATTATTCGTTCACAAACACCATTATTAATTGCATATAAAAATGCATTCAATTGTTTTAGAAATACAACAGGATATCGTATATTTATTGATGTATTCTTTTGGTTATTGTTTTTAGGATTATTATTAATAATTATGCTAATAAATTTTTCGAATGAAATTTATGAATTAAATATATTTCTGTATAGTGTGGTAATAATAGTTTTGGGATTTAGTTGGTCATTATTTATGTATTTAAATTTTATTTTGCGTACATCATTTAAAGAAAAATACATAATTCCTAATGAGTTGCCTTGTTGTAAGTCCATCTTGTGTTTTGAACGATTCTATGATTTCACAATAGCTATATTCTGTTTACCATTATCATTATCCCAAATGGCACGACATGTTTTTCAATATGATCGTTGGGAACCAAGTATTCCATTTTTTTATGTTGGGGATCCGCATAAACTTCCACCATTAGAAAATATTATGGCACGACCCAATAGAGCCGACAATGCAGGCTTAACTTATGATGGCAGATTACACCAGACATCATCTGAATACACAGGTGCTGCAAACCGAATTCATAATCAAAATGTACTAGAAGCACAAACTCAAGCTCAACAAAATCAAGTTCAAGAAAATGGAATGTTAACAACACAAGCAAGTGCTCCTTACGCAACGACTATCCCTGTTGCGACTGCGACAGCTGCCTCAAATAGTTATGTGATATATCGCGCCGATGGTACTAGAATCAACTAATATAGTACTATTTTATATTTTATTGTATTTTTAATGTTATTGATTGATTAAAGCTTCGTTTGTAAACTTTTTAAAGGCATTTCTTAGTTTCTGATTTGAATCTTTCATAAATGAATATGCGGCCGTAATAAAAAAATATCAAAATAACCACACCGATTTTACGGTCAAAAGACTTGTGCCGTCCCAACGCTGTCTCCAGGAAGTCTCAAGGAACTCTATTGGAACTCTTATGGGACGCTTGGCTCACGCTCAACGGACATCACATAGGTTTTCCTGGCGCATTAGATAGGGCGGAACTTGGAATGGCACA
>JACCDO010163497.1_pt1 | contig 10215 bp, 8 predicted proteins | sample 7446101 | NCBI WGS metagenome assembly JACCDO01 (sample SAMN15323440, study PRJNA562643) | freshwater metagenome | isolation source: river surface water | place: USA:Blue River Watershed | collected 2017-08-16
AGGACGAAATACTTGGGATCACCTCCCCGGTAGACTTGATAAAGGTATTTCGTGGCTGTTAGTAAAGAGAGTCCTTGAGTAAATTCCGGATACTTCGCCATCAGCTTCTCCGTACGCTTCATTTTGGCTAAAATTTCGGGACTTAAGGCACGACCTTGTTCGTGGGCATCGATGGAAACCTCAAATGGCATAACCCCTCTAAAATGTTTTTCGATGAATTTGAGGTCGGTGTAAATCGCATTATCCTGTGGAAGATCATCAACGATATAGCCAATTGCCTGAATCTTACTCAAACCATAGATGGATATGCACAAAATAATTCCAATGAAACTATAGATGTATTTTCGATGACTGAATACCCAGTTTTCGACGTAGGTTAATACTTTATTTACCCGTTTGGATTCAAAATGAGCTAAGTCTTTGGCTTGTGGGGCCTTTAAATAACTGAAAAAGATGGGTATCAGTAAGAGTGAAAATAGGAAGGTTAACATCACATTCAAGGCAGCAACAACCCCAAACTCCACCAATAAGGCTGAACCTGTAAAAGCAAATACACCAAATCCAATGGACGTCGTTAAATTGGCTAAAAATAAGGTTCTACCTACTGTGCTCGCGCTTTCGATTAGCGAGGCTTCCTTATTTTGCGTAATTAAATAGGTTTCATGGTATTTATTCAACAGGAAGATGGTGTTTGGAACTCCAATGACCACGATGAGTGGAGGTATCAAACCTGATAGGAGTGTAATTTTGAAGCCAAACAAGACGATAGTAGCCAAAGATGCCACGATGCCAATCAGAATGACAATTAAGGCAAAGAAAACGACTTTAATGGAACGGAAGAAATACAAAAGAATGAGGGAGGTGACCAAAATGGCTAATCCCAGAAACAAGACTAGTTCATTGGTTACCTGAGCTGTTAATTCAGTTCGAATAAAAGGCATGCCTGAATAATGCAGGATATGCTTATTTTCTTTTGAATAGGCATCACCAATGCGTTTGATATTCTTAACTAGTGTGATTCTATTTTTATTATTGATCGTTTTCTGATCTAACGAAATCAACATCATATGTACCTTCAAATCCTCTGTAAAGAGGAAATTTCGGTAGATGGGTAATTGATTTAATTGCTCCTTTAATGAATCTAAATCGGCTTGTGTGCTCTGATCATTGCCTTGATAGGCAGTTTTCGATTTAAATTGTTTCGCCGCGCTATCTAGGTAGAGGATTGGTAAATTTGGTAATGCAATGATGGATTTGATGCCAGCTTGCTTTTTGATGTCTTTGTAAAGTTTGTTCCAAGCATCAAATTCTTTTGGACTGAATAAATTGGGGTTTTCAATACCGATGACCATGATGTTACCGTCTTCCCCATATTTCTTTTTGAAGGATTCATACAATTGGAATCTTTCATCGGATTTAGGTAGGATTTTGGCTAATTCATAGCTCAACTGAATTTGGCTTGCTTTATAGACAAATCCGACCGTAAGAATACTCAATATGATAAGTATTCCTATTTTGTAGGCTAAAATTTGGTTGGCAATCCAATTCCAGGTCTTATTCATAATTACTTAGGTTGTATTATATTTTCCGCCACCAAAAGGTCCTCGGGGGTGGTAATTTTAATATTGGTGTATTCTCCCTCCGTCAAATGAATGACTTCTCCGTAAGCCTCTACCACACTAGCATCGTCGGTAAATCCCGGCGAATAATCTTGGTCGAAAGCCTTTTTGAGCGTTATTAATGAGAATATTTGTGGGGTTTGAATGATTTTTACATCATCTCGTAACACCGATTTAAATGCTTTTTTTGATTCATTCCAGATTCGAATGGAATCTTTGCTAGAAACAGCAACGACACAATTCCCTAAATCATTTGCGCATTGGAAAGCTTTATTAATCGTATGAGGTTCAATGAGTGGACGAACGCCATCATGAATTGCCACTAGAACATCCTCGCTTGTTTGGATACTTTCGATGGCATTTTTACTGGAATGAAAGCGTGTTTCTCCTCCCTCGACAATTCGATGCGGGGTTAAATCAAGAATTTCCGGGTATTTTACACACAACTCGTGCCAATAAGCGATTTGATTATTGGGTAATACGACGATTAGCTCAATGCTTGGATCTGCTTTTTTGAAGGCAGTTAGCGTGTGAAATAAAATCGGTTTGTTTTGAAGGAGCAAAAACTGTTTCGCGACGGCGCTGTTCATTCGCTGACCAGAACCTCCCGCTACAATGATGGCAATTTTCTTCAAAACAAACCGGTTAAAAATTAGATGATCAACATGACATCGCCATAACTAAAGAAACGGTATTTCTCTTTGATGGCTTGTTTATATGCTTCTTGAATTAAATCATAGCCTCCAAATGCTGATGTCATCATTAACAAGATGGATTCAGGCAAATGGAAATTGGTTAATAATGCTGTCGGGATTTTAAACTCGTACGGCGGGAAGATAAACTTATCTGTCCAACTGTTAATAGGTTTTAAATGACCGCTTGCAGATACCGAAGATTCTAAGGCCTTCATGACCGTCGTTCCAATGGCTAAAACTTGCTTTTTATTATCAATGGCTTGATTTACAAACTCGCAAGTAGCTTCGTTAATCATGAAGTGTTCTGAGTCAGTCTTATGTTTTGTTAGATCCTCTACGTCAACTTGACGGAAAGTACCTAGACCTACGTGCAAAGTAATTGGCGTAAACTGAACTCCACTCAACTCCATGCGTCTCATGACGATTTTAGAGAAGTGTAAACCCGCTGTTGGCGCTGCCACAGCACCCACATGCTCCGCATAAATCGTTTGAAAACGCTCGCGATCTTCTTCTGTCGCAGCACGCTTAAAACGAATTTCGTCAGGTAGGGGAGTTTCACCTAATTCATGAATTGCCTGCATTAAGGCATCATGATCACCATCGTATAAGAAACGAATCGTTCTTCCACGCGATGTCGTGTTGTCGATAACCTCGGCTACTAAGTCGGAATCTCCAAAATATAATTTATTCCCAACACGAATTTTACGAGCTGGATCAACCAACACATCCCAAAGGCGGTGCTCGCGATTCAATTCACGTAATAAGAAAACTTCAATTTGAGCCCCGGTTTTCTCCTTATTTCCATAGAGACGCGCTGGAAAAACCTTGGTATTATTGGTTACCAAAACATCGCCTTCGCCGAAATAATCTACAATGTCCGTAAATTTTTTGTGTTCAATGGTCTTTTCTTTGCGATTCACAACCATCATACGCGCATCTTCGCGGTTTTCGGTTGGGTTTAAAGCGACAAGGCTTTGGGGTAAATCAAATCTGAATTCAGATAATTTCATTCGGATGGGTTTATGATAAATTAAGCAAGATACAAATATACACTTTTCAAGGGGGGCTTGTCAAGTCCTATTCTTAAAACAATTAAGTTTGTTTCAAGGTTGAATCCTTAAAATTACTCTAGTGAAGAATAAAGTTTCTATTTTCTGGTTTCGTCGCGATTTAAGAATCGAAGACAATCATGGTTTATATCAAGCATTGAAAGGTCCATGGCCTGTTTTGCCCATATTTATTTTTGATCCTCATATTTTAGATAAGTTATCGAATAAGTCGGACGCCCGGGTGGAATTTATTTTGCATGCACTCGAAAAAATTCAAAGTTCGCTTAAGCCTTTGGGTGCATCCCTCTTAGTCAAACATGCAACTCCGCTTGTGGCCTACCAGGATTTAGCCAATGAATTCGATATACAGGCCATATACACCAATCACGATTACGAGGGTTATGCGCAAAAGCGGGATAGCGCGATTGGGGAATGGGCCGCAAGCCAGTCCATCGAATTTTCGACTTTCAAGGATCAAGTCGTTTTTGAAAAAGATGAGGTCTTGAGTGGACAGGGGACACCTTATACGGTTTTTACACCTTATTCCCGTAAGTGGAAGGAGCGTTTGGCGGGTAATCCCATCGTGAATTATCCATCAGAGAAGGAAACAAATTATTATCCTGGATTTTTTGAATTGCCCAGTCTTTCATCTTTGGGTTTTCAACCTTCTGGCCTTCCTTTTCCGGGGCAAGAGGTGACCCAACAACTCATTCAAGGCTATCAAGCACAAAGAGATTTTCCAAGTTTGGATGCGACATCTAGGCTGTCGGTCCACCTTCGCTTCGGCACCATTTCGATTCGCAGTTTAGTTCAAAAGGCCTTGGGCGTGTCTGAAACCTGGTTAAACGAATTGGTTTGGCGAGATTTTTATTTCAATATTTTACATCATTTTCCGCATGTTTCCTCAGGTTCTGCCTTTCGTAAGGAGTATGATCGTATGGAATGGCGTAACGATCCATCTGAATTTGAGGCTTGGTGTCAAGGTCAAACAGGGTATCCCATTGTGGATGCAGGTATGCGTGAATTAAATGCCACAGGTTTCATGCACAACCGGGTTCGGATGATTGTGGCAAGTTTTTTAGTGAAGCATTTATTGATTGATTGGCGCTGGGGCGAAGCCTATTTTGCCGAAAAGTTGTTGGATTTTGATTTTGCGGCCAACAATGGCGGTTGGCAATGGGCCGCAGGTAGTGGTTGCGATGCCGCGCCATATTTCCGTGTATTCAACCCCACGTTGCAGACACAAAAATTTGATAAGGAGCTTAAGTATATTCGTAAATGGGTTCCCGAGTTTCAGGAATTAAGTTATCCGCAGCCGATTGTTAACCATGAACAAGCTCGAGTTCGGGTGCTTGCCGCCTATAAAAAGGCCTTGGATCGTCAGTAAATATTTCTTCCCTGGATTTTGTAGTCGGTCAAATCGATGGAGAGAAATCCTATTTTTAGGTTTACCTCCATTTTAAATGGAATTTGGTATTTGTCCTGTGAGATCCACAGTCTGATCGCATCCTCATCTTTAAAAAGATTGTTTTTAGGCAAAACAAGCGATGTTCGGATGCATTTTACGTTTCCGAAATCACTTTTTACGGTTTCAAATCCTTTTACAACAAACCATATTTCATAGATTGTACCATCGACAAGTACTTTCGCACTTAGTTTTTGACCGATGGACATATTGTTCAGCGGTTTGTCGCGCAAATAGAAATACCCGCCAATTAAATCTAAGGTGCTTGGAGTAATAGAAAGATTTCGGTCAACAGGCGTATTTTGTGGGGAATGAATTTTAGCGAGGTTCGTCTCTTGGTTGAAAATCACCTGTTCTTCTTTACGATAGCGCCCTTCCCGTTTTCGCATTTCGGTCTTAATGGGCATCAGCGTGTTTACGTCGAGGTAGGCCGACCAATAGTCTTCCACCGGGGAAAAGAATTTTAACCAAGAAACGGTTTTACCGAGAATTTCAACTTTCCGACAAGGATGATTATTAATCGACTGAATCGTTTGATTACTTTTTACGGTTGCTGTGGCCGCTTCAATAAAACCCAAATGAATACGATAATTTAGTTGTTCTCCACCTTGAAATACGGCATGCTCCTGTGCGTTTGATGTCAAGTTTACTGACAAAAAAAATAGGAAAATGAGAGGAAGGTTTTTGCAGAATACTCTAATTGTTTTCAAAGGGCTAATTTGCTGGCAGTTGTTTAAAAATAAAAAGAAATTTCACTGTCAAAAGTTCCAATAGATTATCAACTAATTTGATTAAAGTTTAATGTCAATTAGCTATTTTTGTTAGGATTTATCAAAGGGTAAATTTCAACAAAATACGATTATTCAAATTTATCAATAAATATAACATGGCAAAACAATCGGAGGGAGCTTCGGGCTTAGCAGCTGAGAAATTAAAGGCTCTTCAGACAACTTTGGAAAAATTAGATAAGGCATATGGTAAAGGTACTGTTATGCGTTTATCGGATAGTAAAGTGATGGATGTGCCGGTTATATCGACGGGTTCACTGGGGTTGGATTTGGCTTTGGGAATTGGTGGTGTTCCTCGTGGACGTGTGGTTGAGATTTATGGACCGGAATCTTCTGGTAAAACGACTTTGACGATGCACTGCATCGCTGAAGCGCAAAAGGCTGGGGGTATTGCGGCGTTCGTGGATGCGGAGCATGCCTTTGATCGTTCTTATGCAGAGAAATTGGGTATCGATACGGAGAATTTGTTGATTTCACAGCCAGATAATGGCGAGCAGGCATTGGAAATTGCAGAGCATTTAATTAGCTCAGGTGCGATTGACATTATTGTTATTGACTCCGTGGCTGCTTTGGTGCCAAAGGCTGAGATTGAAGGGGAGATGGGTGATTCTAAGATGGGATTGCAGGCTCGTTTGATGTCTCAAGCACTTCGTAAGTTGACCGGTACAATTAATAAAACAGGATGTTGCTGTATTTTTATCAACCAGTTGCGTGATAAAATTGGTGTGATGTTTGGAAGTCCGGAGACAACAACTGGTGGTAATGCGTTGAAATTTTATGCCTCGGTTCGTTTAGATATCCGTCGGGCCGGTCAAATTAAGGAATCCGCGGATTCGATCACAGGTAACCGAACACGTGTGAAAGTGGTAAAAAATAAATTAGCGCCACCTTTCAAAGTTGTCGAGTTTGATATTATGTATGGAGAGGGTATTTCGAAGGCTGGTGAGGTCTTGGATTTAGGTGTCGACTTAGGTGTAATTGATAAGTCGGGCTCATGGTTCTCCTACAACGGAAATCGTTTGGGTCAAGGCCGTGATGCGGTGAAGGATTTGATTAAGGATAATCCTGAGCTCATGGAGGAGATTGAAGCGAAGATCAAGGAAAAGGTAAAGGGCGATGATTCAGCTTTGTTAGATAAGGAAGCGATAGCTGCTGAATAATTGCAGTTCTATTAATAACTAAAAAAGAGGCTTAGGCCTCTTTTTTAGTTTAGTTCGATATTAAATCGGTTGAAAAGTTTGCGGACTGTTTTTTCGACCGACTTGTCTGATTCCATCGCTTCGGAAATCGATTGTACGGCATGAATAACGGTACTGTGATCCCGACCGCCAAAATGGTAGCCAATGGATTTCAGTGGTAGATTCGTTAATTCCTTTAACATATACATAGCCACCTGACGGGGGAATACAGTCTCTTTCTTGCGGCATTTTCCAGTCAATAATTCCAGATCGACATCGAAGTGTGACGTGATAGCGTCTAAGATATTATCAACACTTAATTCTTTCTCTTGGTCATTAACAATGCTTTTTAAGGTTGATTTAGCTAATTCCAAATCAATCTCTTTGCGCGTTAATGAGGCTTGTGCCATTAGAGAAATAATCACACCCTCTAATTCACGAACATTGGTTTGAATCGAATGAGCAAGGTATTCGAGTACGTCAAAATTGATTTGAATACCATCGTCTTGCAATTTCTTCTGAATGATGGCTATACGCGTCTCAAAATCAGGTTGCTGCAAGTCGGCCGTCAAGCCCCATTTAAATCGGCTCAACAAGCGATCTTCCATGCCAGCTAAATCACGTGGTGCGCGATCGGACGATAGAATGATTTGCTTGCCCGATTGATGTAAATGGTTGAAAATATTAAAGAATGTCTCTTGTGTTTTTTCTTTGCCCGACAAGAATTGAACGTCATCAATGATTAAAACATCAACTTGTAAATAGAAATTGGTAAATGTTTCAATCGAATTGTTACGAATTGCGTTTACAAATTGGTTCGTAAATTTCTCCGTTGATACATATAGGACAAACTTATCAGGAAACTGATTCTTGATTTCATTACCGATTGCCTGAATAAGGTGGGTCTTACCGAGTCCCACACCTCCATAAATCATTAATGGGTTAAAGGATGTCAAGCCGGGTTTGTTGGCTACGGCCATTCCCGCTGCCCGACCCAATCGATTGCAATCTCCTTCGATGAATTTGTCGAAGGTATATTTAGGAATCAAATAGGAATCCAACTCCAATGAATCCAAATCCTTGAATTGAAATGGATTGCTTTGAACGGGGTTCTGAGGGACGTTTTGTTTATAAGATTGGTTGTTCGCCGATTGCTGATTAACAGTAGGTAGGTTAAATGTCAATGGAGGATTTTTGCGATCACCCTTATCTACCACAATCGAATATTCGAGCATACCACGTTTTCCAATAGTCTGGTCGATGGCTTTACGAAGCGTACTTACGTAGTTTTCTTCTAACCATTCATAAAAGAATTGGGACGGTACTTGAATTGTTAGGGTGTTGTTGACAAAACGAAGCGGAACAATTGGGCTAAACCAGGTAGAAAACTGTTGTTCAGATATATCCCCCCGGATAATATCTAAACATTTGTTCCACAATTCTTTAACCTCGTTATGCATGTAATTTGTACTCTAAATATTTTTTTGGGGTCAACAATTCCTTTTGTAGCTATTCAAGTACTGAGAATGGCTACTCGTTTTTATAAATTTAAATTTCAATGGTTGGGTACTGACAAAAACCAAATGTTTTTGTTTAGCGGGGAGACAAAAATAGTAAAATTCAGGGGCGTTCCAAATTCAATATTTTTTATTTTCGATAAAAAAGTAAGTAAAAAATTTGGACCTAAAAATTGTTCAACAATAGAGCCTTTGAAAGCACAATTCACTTGAAAAAATGAAATAAAAAAAATCGAATTTTTTTTGAATAAAATTCGTATTTAAAATAATTAATTATTGGCAGAAAATAGTATAATTTAATGTAATTGATTGATTTTCAGCATATTAGGTGTACTGATTTATGTAAGTTGTACTAGCAGACAACTTTAAGTTTTGCCGACAATATTTTAATGATAATTTTTTCAGAGTCCATTTGAAGGCTTTCACCATCGATATGATAATAAGTGCCTTTAGGAGCTTGAATTTCAATCGAATTGGCTTGCTGAATCTCAACGAGTGGGTGCTTATTTATCTTTTTCAAAAATAGACTAATTCCAAGTTGGGCGATTTGATATAAATTCCCCTTTTTTATCTTAACTATTTCAAAAAGAGCATCTTGAAGATTGGATGTTGGCGAGATAAATGCATTATTTCCAAATTGATTCGCGTTCGCGACGGTCAATGAAAAGTAGGATTCTTTTCCTTGACTTTCGAAGGTGAGTTCGGTTTCTTTATAAATACGGAGTGCCTTGATACTTGCTTTGATGTAATTGAATAGGCCGCGTCCTTTTCCTTGATGGAAATGGGCGGCTACCTCAGCATCAAAACCAATGCCTGCTGTACAAAAGAAGGGGTGATCGTTCCAACTCAACGCATCGATTTCAATTTCATTTCCTCCAATGGCTTTTTGTATTGCTTTCTCAAGGGACATGGGAATTCCTAAATGGCGCGCTAAGCCGTTCCCGGATCCTAATGGAATGATGCCCAAGGGAATATTCGTACCGAGCAATGCATGACCGACCTCATTAACCGTACCATCACCCCCAATAGCAATTATTTTATCCGGTTTCGTTGGTATTAAGTTTTGAATGAGTTCTTGAGCATGGTTGGGGCGCTCGGTTAGTAGAAGAGTGGAATTAGGAATCTTTTGGATTCTATTTATCAACTCTTGTCGATATCTATTACTTTTGTTTCCAGCGTTGGGATTGTAAATGAAATAGACCATTGGGGTATTTTTGCGCAATTTACCTTCATTTTAGCAATTAATTTCTATAAATATGATGAAAGTAGGAGATAGCTACGAAATTGAATTTTCATTTACGCAGGAACAGGTAAATGATTTTTGTAAAATATCGGGGGATTTTAACCCTTTACATTGGGATGAGGCCTTTGCTGCATCCACTCCCTTTAAAAAGCCAATCATTCATGGTGCTTTAATTGCCAGCGTTTTTTCGCGCGTGATGGGTATGGAATTCCCGGGTTCTGGAAGTGTTTACTTGAAACAAGTTTCTGAATTTAAGCGTCCATTATATGTCGGTCAAACTTACCAAGCGAAGTTTGAAGTGGAAAGCATTAATGAGATAAAGCATACCGCTGAAATTAAAACGCAGGTATTTGAAATGGAACGAGGCAAATTAATGGTAGACGGAATGGCGAGTGTGATGCACAACGATTTGTTTTAAAACGAATGAACATAAAAAAAGCCCGATTCGATCGGGCTTTTTTTATTGCTTAGAAATCGGGCAATTATTTTGCTGCGTTCTTCTTGTTTTGAACTTCAGTACGGATTTCTTGAGCCAAAGTTTTCAATTGTTGAAGACCTCCTCTAACGCGAGTACCAGCTGCTTGGTTACCCTTCTCGTAGAATTTTTCGAAATCACCTTCCAATGATAAAACTAGATCTTTTACTTGTGCAAATCTGCTCA
>JACCDO011958458.1_pt1 | contig 10215 bp, 7 predicted proteins | sample 7446101 | NCBI WGS metagenome assembly JACCDO01 (sample SAMN15323440, study PRJNA562643) | freshwater metagenome | isolation source: river surface water | place: USA:Blue River Watershed | collected 2017-08-16
CAACGATAAGCATGATTATAGAAAAGACTTCCCATTAGAATATAATACTCTTCAAGATTTTATTCAACAAAAATATGGTAATCAAGCTGACGCAGTGAGACATTATGAAGATGAACGAGGTTTTGTTGTAGATTTTGATTTTCCAGGAGCAGTTTCTGTTTCTAATAGACAATATGAAGAAAAGAAGAATGAAGAGAAAAGACGAATCAAAATAATTTCACCAGATCTAATTAATACTATTCTTAAGAATTACAGAGACTTATTATAATGAGAGAATCACAATCTTTGAAATTTGCTGGTGATGTTAATATTGATAAAGTTCAGATTATTACGTCTGAGGGATTTTATCAAGATATTGCTGCGCAAGTTATCAATATTCAATACTATGAAGATTTATTTTCACCATTTATTTCTGGTAGTTTGATTGTAAAAGATTCTTTAGATTTAGTGAACCTTTTCCCATTTGTTGGTGAAGAATATGTTGAGTTGGAGATAAGTACACCTTCTTTAACTAGAGGTAATATTAAAGGAAAGTATTACATCTATAAACTATCTGATAGAGAATTATTGGGCGATAGAAGTGTGGTATATCAGTTACACTTTATATCTGTTGAAGCCATCGTGGACTTAAACAAAAGATTAAGTAGAGTATTTACTGGTAATGCAGCTGAATTAGTTGAGAAATTAGTTAAAGAAAAAGTAGATGGTTTACAGAGTGATAAGAAAGTATATACTGAACAGACAACTCGTGATATTAAATTTATTTCTAATTTTTGGTCTCCAGTTAAATGTATAAATTATATTTCAGATAATGCTATCAACAGAGCAGCTGTTCCAAGTTATACATTCTTTGAGAACAGAGATGGTTTTTATTTTATATCTCTAAACTCTTTATATGCAGCAGATGTATATCAAGAATTTACTTACGACAAATATACTAGAGATAATTTGCCAAATGGTCAAACAGTTAGAAACAGTCAACAAGATTATAAAAGAATCACCAATTTAAGTATACCAACTGGATTTGATTATATTGATAGAATTAAAAACGGTATGTTATCATCCAAAGCAATTTCTATGGATATGACTACTAAAAAGTATAATGTAAAAAATTATACCATGTTTGATAGATTTGATAAACAACCCCATTTAAATAAATTTGCTGTTGCTTCCAACAGAGCGATTTTTAGATCAAATTCAAAAATCTTAAATGTGCCAAGAGCATTTTCTAATTTCTCTGGTTTCGGTGATGCTACTAATTATAGAACAATTCAGGAAAGAATCTCATTAATGAAAATGGCTGAAGCCAATAAAATTGAGATAACAGTTCCTGGAAGAACAGATTATACAGTTGGTCAAAAAGTAGCAGTGTTCTTAAATAAGATAGAACCAATTAAAAAAGAAGAAGACGATATTTTAGATAAAATGTTTTCTGGATATTACTTAATCTCAGCGATTAATCATTATGTCACACGTGAGAGTCATGAGTGCCATATGGAATTGATAAAAGATAGTTTGCAAATAAATCTTGATAGGAAAAAATAATGTTTTATACTGGTGTAGTTGAGAATAGACAAGATCCTTTACGACTTGGTCGTTGCCAAGTTCGTATCGTAGGTTTGCACACTCACGATAAGATTCAATTACCTACATCTGAGTTGCCATGGGCAGTGCCTGTTCAACCAGTGACTTCTGCTGCGATGAATGGTATCGGTTACACTCCGATTGGTCCAGTTGAAGGTTCAACTGTTATTATTATGTTTGCTGACCAAGATCAGCAACAACCAGTTATGCTTGGTACTATTGGTGGTATACCAAAAGAGCCAGTAGCTATTTCAGATGATGATTCTGGTTCAGAAATCGCTACATCAACAAGAACTAAAGACATAGAATTAAGAACTATAGCTGGTCCAGTTAGTGGTAATAAACTAACATTCGTTGATAAAGAAACAGGACAAACTAATCTAACATCTGGTTTAAAAGCCAACATGAAAGTGATTGGTTTTGGTTTATCAGACCCAACGTATATTGTTTCAGTTGATAGTTCTACAGAAATTACAATTAGCACTAGCGTTATCGGTTATGGTGAAAACATTATTCGTTTTGAAGACCCACCAACAAACATAGATGCTATTAATAAAAGTAAACTAGAAAATGTGTTGACTGATAGTTCTGGCAATCCAGTTGTAGATGGTCAAGGTAATCCTATTCGAACTGGAGCGTCACAGGGTGATGCAACTACTGCTCAGACACCTAAAGCTACAACTACAAATACATCTATACCAATCATCCCACCACCAAAGTCTACAGCCAACGAAAACAAATCAAAAGAAGGTATTAAAGCATTAATTGCTGCTTGTGATAAAGTTGGTTTAACTACTAAAGAACAGAAGTGTGCTTTGTTGGGTATTGCTGGTGGTGAAACAACTTGGATTCCTCAATTAGAAGCATATAACTACTCACCGACTCGTTTAAAGCAAGTTTACTCTTTTGCTACAGAAGAAGATATTCAAAAATATGCAAATGCTCAGAAGAATGGATTGACACGAGAGCAGTTTTTCTCTTGGGCATATGGACCAACAAAACGTGGTAAAGGTTTTCTTGGAAACTTGACTGATGAAGATGGTGGTAAGTATTATGGTCGTGGATTCATTCAGTTGACTGGTCGTGCTAACTATAAACGCTATCAAGATCTAGCTAATAAGATGGGTTTGTCGTTAGATATTGTCAACAACCCAGACTCGCTTGATAATGACATTAACGTTTCTGCTCTTGTTGCTGCTCTGTATATTAAAGACAGAGTACCAGCGAGTGTATCTCCATCCGCACATCCAGGATACTTTTTAGCTGCAAAGAAAGCTGTTGGTGTTAACACCCCAGATATTGCAGCAAGAAAATTATCATACTATGAATACTTCTATGGTACTGCAGCATCAGGTTCTGTAGATAAAGATGCTGGTGCTCCAGCAGTCAATCCTCCATCTAATTACAATGGAACTCCTGCTCCATCTCTGGAATCTCAAAAACGTGGTACTGATAACACTGGTTTTAGAGACCCTAACAACAAGTACCCACTAAAAGATTACATCAATGAACCAGATACCAATCGCTTGGCACGTGGTTTAAAGGATGGTACAATTATTGAGAAGAAAGATGGCTCAAGAAAAGTAGGTGTACCAAAAGCAAATGGTGCAGGTTCTTGGGATCAGCCACAAACAATTTACGGTGCACAATATCCGTTTAATAAAGTTTATGAAACTGAGTCTGGTCATATTCAAGAGTTTGATGACACGCCAGGATATGAAAGAATCCATACTTATCATAGAACAGGCACTTTCCATGAAATAGATCCACAAGGAACTCAAGTTAATTACATCGTTGGTGATAACTTTGTCATCATGGAAAGAAATGGTTGTATTTACGTTTCTGGTGAGTGTAATTTAACTGTAGATGGAAATACAAACATTTATTGTAAGACAGATGCTAACATTCAGGTAGAACAAAATGCCACAGTCAAAGTTGGTAACAACTTAGATGTAGGTGTGGCTACTGATGTCACAATGGCTGTTGGTGGTGACTTTAAATTAAAAGTTGCTGGGGACTTTAATGTTGACGCTGGTAATACAAACATTAAGTCTCAAGCAGATATGAATATTCAAGCTGCAGCTGGATTATCTGCTAAAGGTTCTTCAGTTAATGTCGAAGCAGAAGGTGATGCTAATTATCTTTCTGGTGGTTCTACTAGAATGGATTACTCTGAAGGTCAGTTTGGTAATGGTGCAGATGGCGCAAACGATGTTGATAATGTAGAACTGACTGCACCAGAATTAGGTAATCCAGCAAACCCAGTTATACCATTCTTGTTGCCACCAGAAAGAAGATTTGAAGAAAAGGCAGCAGTTGAAACTCCTGACGAATTAGACACACCAGAAGGTAGAGCGTTTGTTGATAAAGAGCAACGTTCTGAAGGTGTCCCAAATGCTCCTGCTCCAGTTGCGACTGAAAGTGCTACTCCAAGTGGTGGTGTAGATAAAAAGGTTCCAGTTGATTGTAAAATTATTTACAGTACAAAGAGTTTCTCTAACGACTTCACTATGTCCAAGAACTTTACTCTTGGTATGTTGATGGATGGTGGTGTTAACGGTAAGCACAGACTAGTCGATCAAGAGTTGTCTGATGGTAAAACTACTAGAATTTACACTGCACAAGAAATTGTATGTAACCTTTCTCAGTCTTGCCAGAATATTCTAGAACCATTGTTAGAAATTTTACCTGGAGGTATTGGTGGGTATAAAAAACAATGGAATATTAACTCTGGATATAGACTAAGAGGTGCTATTGGTGGAGAGTCCGCAACATCAGACCATCCAAAAGGATTCGCTTTCGATATTGGTATTTTGCACCCCAACAAATATGAAAAGACTTATGAATTGGTACAAAAAGCAGAAAAACTTTTACCTTATGACCAAATTATTCTTGAATATGCAGCACCTGGATCATGCTGGATGCACGTAAGTTATAAACCAGAAAACAGAAGAAAAATGGCATTTACTATGGTTAATCATAGCGTATTTAAACGTGATGCCAGAGGAATTCCTACTGGATTCGTTTTATTGGATACAATTCCTCCTCCTAGCAAGAGAGCGTAATGGCATTCACACCTACTGAAACAGAATTGGGAATAGTGTTAGAGAATGTGAATTTTTCTCACACTATAACCTATTTTACAGAAGAAGAGCCCATAGAGCAGTTAGATGTACAGATAACTGCTTTAGAGTCTAATCCATCTTCTATTAGTATTGATGGTGATACCATTTCTGGATATTATTTTGATAGTTTTAATAATACTATAACTTACAGAACTCCAGATGGATCGTTTCCAGTAGTACAAAAATTTGAACAGATCGATAGAGATCGTTTATATGAAATGGTTTCATATAAGGCTAGTTTACAAAGAACTAAAGTGTTTTCTTATAGAGCAGATGCGATTGATAATAGAGTCGGAAGCCCTACGAATGGGCAGGTGATAGCAACTCAGACCTATACTAAAACTGTTCAAAACGACTGGACTAATGGCAAAAACTCTTTACAAACTTTTGTAGGATATACAGTATAATGCCAGCAGTTATAAGACTAGGGGATATGAGTACGGGGCATGGATGTTTTCCTCCGACTAACTTGGTACAAACTCCAGTATCCAAGACTTTTATTAATGGTATTTTAGCAGGGGTAGTTTCAGGAGATTGCCAACATACTGCTCATACTTGTGGTACTACTACGCACCCTCAGAATACTAGAAACCCATCTTCTGGAGCATCAAAAACATTTATAGAAGGATTCCCTGCAGCTAGGATTGGAGACAATATTGCTTGCGGTGATGCTTGTGGAGAAGGTTCTCCAAACACTTTCATAGAATAAAACCTAAATAAGAATATGGCAAGAAATACAAGAATTTTCTCAGATTTAGACTTTAACTTCACTGCTCACCCAGTGAATAAAGATGTATCACGTAGATACGACGAGAATGCAGTTAAACAGGCTCTTAAAAACTTAATTTTAACAAGAAACTTTGAGAGACCATTCCATAGTGAAATTGGTTCTCCTATCCGTGCATTATTATTTGAACCAGCTACACCTATGTTAGGTGCGACGCTAAAGAGAGCGATTTTTGATGTTATTAACAACTTTGAACCTAGAGTCGAACTTATAGATGTGGCAGTAAACGTAAGCGCAGACACTAATGAAATATATGTTACCATTGAGTTTAAGATTGTTAATACAGAAAGACCTATTACTCTAGACCTAACACTAGAAAGAACTCGATAATGGCAAATAAAAAGATTAACGTAGCCGAACTAGACTTCGATGCTATTAAGAAAAATTTAAAAGACTTCTTAAAGGGTCAAACAGAATTTCAGGATTATGATTTTGAAGGTTCTGCGATGTCAGTCTTACTAGACGTACTGGCATACAATACCCATTATAACGCAATCTATAATAACCTCTCTATTAACGAGATGTTTTTGGATTCAGCTAGAAAAAGAAACTCAGTTGTATCTTTGGCAAAGATGTTGGGATATACACCAAGATCAGCTAACTGTGCAACAGCTACTGTGAGTATTGTAGTTTCTAACGGTGAATCCTCTCCGTCAAACTTAACTATCCCTGCCTTTAGTCAGTTTGTTACTACGGTAGAAGGACAAAACTTTACATTTTATAATCGTGGTTCTCTAACCACGAATAGAGCTAGTGGTGTTTATACTTTTACTGATGTAGTGATTACAGAAGGTACACCAATCACAAATAAAATAGAAGTTACAACTGGTTCTCGTTACATCATTCCTAACGCAGACATTGATGTTAATACTCTAACTGTTCGTGTTCAAGAAAACGCAACATCTTCAGTTTTTGAAACATATACGTTAGCTGACACTTTGGTTAATGCAACTCCAGATTCAAAAATTTTCTGGATTAAAGAGATTGATGAAGAATTATATGAAATCACTTTTGGCGATGGTAATCTGGGTAGAGCACTTGAAATTGGTAACATTGTTCATTTAGATTATTTCGTTTCTAATAAAGATTTACCAAATGGTGCACGAGTATTTAACTACAATGGCTCAACTTTACTTTCTGGTGCTAGTGTACAGGTTATCACTACATCACCTGCGTCTAATGGCGCAGACAAAGAAGATATCGACAGCATTCGTTTCAATGCTCCTAAAATTTACGCATCTCAAAACAGAGCAGTAACACCAGATGATTATAAAGCAATCATTTATTCTACTGTTCCAGAAGCACAGTCAGTAGCAGTTTGGGGTGGTGAAGATAATAATCCACCAGTTTACGGTAAGACTTTTATCTGCGTAAAACCATTTAATGCTACTAAACTAACCAATACTCAAAAAGCAGCTATCACTTCAAGTATTCTACAAACAAGAAACGTAGTTTCTGTTATCCCAGAATTAGTTGATCCAGAATACTTAAACATTGCGTTAGATGTCACTGTTTATTACAATGAGCAAGAAACAACAAGAACTGCGACTGAGATTGAAACAATCGTAAGAAATGCTATTTTTGATTATGATGATTCAGACTTACAAAAGTTTGATGGTGTTTTCCGTCATTCTAAACTTTCTAGAATTATTGATACAGCAGAACCATCAATTGTGAGTAACATATCCACAGTATTAATTCGTAGAAAACTTAATCCACGTTATAATGTGTCTGCTCAGTACATTCTAAATATTATTAACCCTATCTTTGCAGACGGTATTGGTAATGGTGGATCTTTTGAGACAACAGGTTTTTATATCGCTGGATCAGATGAAGTTCATTATCTAAATGATGATGGTTTGGGATATATTCGTTTATTTAAATTTGGACCAAACGGTGTTAAGATTTACGTAAACGAGAGAATCGGCACAGTAGATTACAACAAAGGCATTGTTGATATTAGAAACTTACACATTACAGCATTGGCTGATGTAGACTTAGAAGTTTCTATTAAGCCTATGTCTTATGACGTTGTTTCAGCATTAACGCAAATTGCTCAAGTTGCTCGAGACCACTTGTATATCAGAGCGATATCAGATAAAGCAGCTACTGGCGATTTACGTGGTGGATACAATTACACATTTAGTTCAAGCAGATCATAATGTCTCAACTAGTAAAACCAAAAGTATCGAATTTAGTTAAATCACAACTCCCTGAGTTCGTCAGGGAGGAATACTCTACGTTTGTTAATTTTTTACAAGCATATTATGAGTATGTTGAAAATAACGAATTAGATTTAAAAACTATCAGAGATCTAGACACAACTCTAGATTCTTTTATTCGTTATTTTAAAGATGAGTTAGCACCAAACCTTCCATACTCAACTGTTGATACTAGGTTTTTACTACAGAATATCAAAGATCAATATCTTGCAAAAGGTTCTGAAGCATCATTCAAACTGTTATTCAGAATTCTTTTCAATAAAGACGTTTCTGTAGATTATCCATCAAAACAAATTTTAAGAGCGTCTGATGGTAAGTGGAATCAAGACGTTTCTGTTTTTGCTAAGATCTTAACTGGTACACCAGACCAAGTTGTTGGTAAACTTATTGACGTTGTAACACCGACAAAAATTATTCGTGTTCTTGTAGATAGAAGACAGTATGTTGAAGTTGAAGTTGAGCGTGCAATTAGAGTTTCTGATGATGTTTATGAATTTCTAATTGACAGAAGATTCTTCGGTGACATTTCTGTTGGTGATAGACTTCGTTATCGTGACGACAGCAAAGGTATCTATTTTACAGCTGAAATTTTAGCCACAACTACTAAACTAGAAATTCTACAACCAGGATCTGGTTTTAAAGTTGGCGACATCTACAACATTAGAAACTTTGATGGATATGGTTCCATTATGAAAGTTTCTGCTGTTGATTCAAATGGTGGTATTTCAAGAGCGCAATTTATTAAATTTGGTGTTGGATATTCTACCGACTTCACTACAACAATTTCTGCTCTTTCTGGTCAAGATCTGGCAGGTACTGCTGGTACTATTATTCAACGAGTTGGTAGTAATTTAAGCATAACTGAAGGTTTAGACGGATTTGCTGAAATTGGTACAATTAACACTAGTGATTATAATATAGATTCATCAGGTATCCATGCATTTGATGGAACATACGCTGGTACAGTTTTACGAGAGTTCGGTATTAGTTCTATTGACTCTCAGGTGACTGATACAAACCCAGCGATTATCAAGTGCTCTCTTGGTGCACTTGCAAAATATCCAGGATACTATATCAACAACGATTCATTCTTGGATGATGCTATTTACATTCAAGACTCTCGTTACTATCAAGCATACTCATATGTTTTAAAGATTGATGAAAAACTAGACACATATAAGACTGCTGTTAAAAACCTAATTCACCCAGCTGGTATGGCTGTATTCGGTGAATATGATATTCGAAACGACTTTGATATTTCTGTAGAGTTAGAATCTCTAATTAAGATTCTTGCCGTATCAGCACAGGATGAAGTCTTTAGCACTCACGCTAAAGAAATTATTGATGTTTCTAAGAGCATTCAGAATAGTACTCTCAACTACGATGGTTTCACTGACACTAATGGACAGTTTGTAACTATGGTTGAGACTGGATTAACACTAGACGGAAATCGTGTTAATCCTTATATGAATATTAATAAGTCTATTGTAGACAGCACTCTTAATAATGGTGGAGTTGCGGACACTAATGGACAGTTTGTGACTATGGTCGAAACTGGTAATGCCAGCGACTTGACTAGAACTATGCCATACTGGACATTTAGTAAGTCTTTAGACCAAACACATGTTATTAATGATGGAACTACGGTAGATAATGAGAGCGTTCTACCATTGGATACTGTTGGAAGCGATAGTACTAGAACAGTGCCATTCTATGATTTTTCAAAGACTTTAAATACAACAACGTTTAACTTTGACAACGTTTTAGACAACAATTCAGCAGTTCCTGAAGAACCTTTTGTAAGTATGGGTTATACAGCTGAAACCCCAGAAGGTGGAACTACTACAACAAGAACTGGTTTAAGTGTAGTAAACGTCACTAAACCTTTAGCTCATGAACAAGTTATGACGGACACTACTGGAACTGACCTAAATAGAACAGTTCCAGCGTTAACACTGACTACCACGTTAAATCCAGCATATTTTATTTCTGCTACATCTACTTTTGCGGGAGATAATAGTGCTGGGGCTACAGACTCTGGTGGCTTTATTGATGTTAATCCTTATGCGGAAGCAGGATACTATCTAAATGATGGTGGATTATACGTCGGAAATCAGATTAATTTCTAACTAGGAGAAATCTATGGATTTACAAGAATCTTTAAAAATGAAGGGCGAACTAAACATTACAGTTCGTGACGCACAAGGACAAATCAAACAAGAGTTGTTGGTTCCAAACTTGGTCGTAACTGCAGGTAAGAACTTTATTGCATCACGCATGGTTGGTACTTCATCAGCTATTATGAGCCACATGGCTATTGGTACTTCTACAGCTACACCAGCAGTTGCTAATACGACTCTTGGTACTGAAGCTGGTCGTGTATCTTTAGCATCTAGCTCTGCATCAAGCAACCAAGTTACATACACTGCTACTTTCCCAGCAGGTACTGGTACTGGTGCTATCACTGAAGCTGGTATTTTCAATGCTGCTTCTGCTG
>JACCDO012159159.1_pt1 | contig 10214 bp, 8 predicted proteins | sample 7446101 | NCBI WGS metagenome assembly JACCDO01 (sample SAMN15323440, study PRJNA562643) | freshwater metagenome | isolation source: river surface water | place: USA:Blue River Watershed | collected 2017-08-16
GATAATGTAGTATTTTCAACTGCTTCAAAATCTTCTTCTGTATTCATTTCATCATTTTTACTTTTTAATTTACCTTCTTTTGTAATTTTTTCTAATTGATTCATATATGTATTATATTGAATACCACTCATTGGACATTGAACAATCGGTGTATATTGTATTTTTTTTGTTTTATCTATTTTAGCTCCAGACATATCATATTCAATATTTGGATTTGTAATTGCGTTACTTGGGAAAAATTTCATTGGAAAACTATCTGGATTTTCACCACGAATATAAGAAATATATCCTTTAAAAGCAGATCTTAATTTTTCAGAAGCACCATTTTTTAATGTTTGGTCTTTATTAAAAATATCATCTTTTTTTATTTCTTCTTTACCATCATTGATTAAAAGTAAATTCATTAAATAAATAATCTCATCTTGTCTATCAAACATTGGTGTAGCACTCATTAATATTAGTTTTAAATTTTTTGCGTGTTTAATAATTGATTTTAATAATGGTTGAATGGATTTTTTTAAATCACCACTTACATCCGTTTTAATATTTTGAACTTCATCAATAATTAATATTGTATTATCAAAGTTCTTTGAAATATAACTTTTTATTGCTTCATTTAAACCTTCTTCATCGCCTTTCCAAAAGTTCGTATTTTTCATAATATCATTTGCAAACTCTTTATAACCATAGAATTTATAATAATTATGTATTTTCTTCATTATTTCCTTACGCTTTTGTTCACGTGTTAATGATTTAGCTTCAATCCCTAATTCATATTCTCGTCCGGTACATTGAACAATATCTTCTGGACTTTGTTTTTTTAATTCTTTTCGTTCACTATATAATTCTTTTTGAAAATTCTTTGGCAATGTTGTAATTACAATTATTTTTTTATCCATTTTTTTAACTAAATCTTTAAAATTTTCCGCAATGGTAATTGCTGTACATGTTTTACCACTACCTGTTCCATGTACCAATAAAATACCATTATAAGGTGTATCTGGTGAAATAAAATTACGTAAAAATTGTTGATGTGGTTTAGGAATAAATTCTTTTGGATTACAAACACTTTTATCTGCTTTTGGTCGCTCTTTTACTAAAAAATTATGAAATTCTTTTTTTGTATAAATTCGTTCATAAAAGTCATTATCACTTATTTCGGGATAATATGAAAATTTTAATGAACCAGATGATAATGATGAAGAGTTAGAAGAAGATGATTTTGAAAAAAATGATTTTGAAGAAGATGATTTAGAAGAAGATGATTTAGAAGAAGTTATTTTATTACTATTATTTTTTACTATTTTATTCTTTTTTATAAGAGATTCATTCTTTTTTACTATTTTAAATTTCATTATATATATAAAATAAATATATTTAATAATAAATCTATTTAATAATAAATCTATTTAATAGTAATATTATTTTTTTATTCTTTTTTATTTCTTCTTCATTTTATTTTTATTTTTATTCAACATTTTTAATTTATTGATTTTATAAATAAAATCATTATTTTCTTCTAAAAAACGATTATTTTGATATAAAGACATTTTAATATATTAGTATAATTATATTTATAAAAAAAATGAATAATAATAATAATAATGATGATATACACAATAATATTATAAATTCATATAAATCAGATGATTATTATTTAGAATATTATATGAATAATAATGATGATAATCATTTTTTAAATAAAGATGAAATAAGTGTAAAAAAAATAAAAAAAGAAAAAAATAATTTTGAAAAATTAGTTTGTTCATCAAGTGATGATGAAAGTTATCAAAATGAAGATGATGATGACCAATGTAATAAACTTGATGAAGTAATTTTAAATCAAGAATTAGAAAAAAATAATAATTATAAAGTAAATAAAAATTTATTAGCTTTTAATAACTATAGTTATAATCAAAAAAAAATATTTTGTACAAATTGTGGTAAATATGGACATAACTATAAAAAATGTATTTATCCAATAACAAGTGTTGGAATAATATGTGTACTATTTACACCAGTATATTTTAATGATATGATTTATTATATAAAAAAATTTCAATTACCTGATTTTAATATTAAAAGTACAATAGTTGGAGATGAATTAATAAAATTAAATAAAATATATGATAATATTAAAAGTATTGATGAAATAAATTATGAAAAAATTATTAAATATTTAATGATTCAACGAAAATATTCTTTTTCATATGTTGAAATTATACGTGGAAAATATGATTTAGATAATATTGATTATATTAATAATATGATTCAATATATGACAATGAATGAAAGAAATAGACTTTTAACATTACCATTTCAACAATTGTGGGATGAATTATGGTATATTAGTGATAATGAAATTAATCGTGAAAAAGAAATGAATATTTCAAATCAAAAGTTTAATTTATTAAAAAATGGTTTAATCATAAAAAAAAATGAAATAAATTTTGAATATTCATTAGATAAATTAATTAAAAATGCTAAATATAAATATGATTTACCTGAATGGGGATTTCCTAAAGGACGAAGAAATTTAAAAGAAAAAAATATTGATTGCGCTCATAGAGAGTTTAAAGAAGAAACATCTATTAAAAATGATGAATATCAAATTATTAATTTATCACCGCTTGAAGAAGTATTTATGGGAATGAATAATATACGATATAAAAATATTTATTATGTTAGTCAAATTTGTAAAAAAGTTGATTTAAAAGTTGATCAACATAATGAATTACAAAAAATTGAAATTAGTAATATTCAATGGAACAATTTTAATCAATCTTTAGATATTATACGAGAATATGATATTGAAAAACGTAATATTATTATTAATAATCATAATTCTTTAAAATCTATATTTTTTCTTTTTCAAAGTTTGTTAAAAAATTATTTAAAAAAATAAAAAATAAAAAATTATTTAATATTTATTTAACATAAAGAATATTTAATATATATAATATATATTAAAAATTAAATTAAAAATGATTAAAAGTTTATTTTCTAAAATACCTATTACATCTTTTTCTTTACCATCAAAAGAAGCTATTACATCTTCTATAAATAAAATATTAGAACAAAAAAATATGATTCCAAAAGAAATTGATAATCAAGAACTTTGTAATGAATGTAATTATTTTATTCAAGAAATAACTAAAGCAATTAATATTGGAGTTGATACACAAAAGACAAAAGTTCTAATTAATTTAGATAAAAATCATTTTCAACATCTTAAATATACTTCATTTGAAAAATGTGAACAATTTAATGATTTCAAAAAATCATTAAAAGAACGCAATATTCAATTAGACATTTATAAAGGTCATGAAGAATTAAATTTTATTGAATATCAAATATTAAAAAAACGTGTAGAAGTTTATCATTAATTTTTTTATTTTTGAATAATTTTTATTTTATATTTTTTATTAAAATTATATATAAAATATGCTAATATTATTATTCCAATTATATAAAGTATATAATTAGGTATTGTAAATTTATTAGCATCTTCATCACAAGTACCATTTTTACATTCTGCTTCTCCAGCATCTTCTGGTGTTAATATAATTTTTTTTTTATAAACATCGGAATATCTTTTTATTGCTTCATCATAACTTAGTACACGTTTTCCAGTTTCACTATTTACCATATTATGTAAATCTATTACCCAATAAACAATATCTTTTCTATTATTTAAATGTTCATTTACAGGAAATTCCTTTAAATGTCTTATATAATTTTTTTTACAAATACTACAAGGTATTACATGTTGTAATTCTGTAAAAAAAGCTTTATAGTTTGCTTTATCGCTATCTTTTGGTTTTAATGGATATGTAAAAGAAATGGTATGTAAAGAAAACCACAAATGCGGTCCCCAAATATTTTGATTCATATTTTATTTTATATATATATCTAAAAAAATAACTATTTTCTGATATATATATTTATTTTTTTTTATTATACTTTTTTTATATTTTTATTAATTTTTTTACATTTTTTTTACATTTTTATATTTATTTATATTAGAATAATTAAAAATGGATTCTATTAAAAAAAATTTAGAAAAAGTTGGCTCATCATTATATAATTTATTTGATCATTTATATATCAAAATAATTATTATTACCATATTGGTTATTTATAATTCAGGTTTATTTGTTGATTATAATTTATATTTATCACCCGTTTTTAATAATACTATTATAAGATTAATTATATTACTTATTGTTGTTGGTATTGCTAATAAGAACATTACTATTTCAATTTTATTAATTCTTACTTTAGCTATATCATCTTATTATAAAGCTGAAAATTTTGAATCAATGTTTGATGATAATGAAAAAGATGAAAAAGATGAAAAAAATGAAAAAAATAAAAAAAATAATGAAAAAGATAAAAAACAAAAACCTAAAGAAAAATTTAATAATTCACAATTTATAAGACGCGAAAATTTCGTATCACGTCGTATGTAAAAAATATATATTATTTTTATTAAAAAATTATTATTATTTATTAACAAATTATTATTTATTAACAAATTATTATTTATTAACAAATTATTATTTATTAACAAATTATTATTTATTAACAAATTATTATTTATAAATATATTCAAATTATTGAACAATTACATTATAGTTATTTAAACGTTTTTTAGCATCATTTAAAGGAATTGTATTAATTGCTTTTAACATTGCCATTATTTTTTTAGAACGATTTACACGTTTTGTTTTTGATTTACCTTCTTCCATATTACTTAAACTTTCATTTTTTATTTCAACATTATTAAGTTTATTTCCATTATTAAGTTTATTTCCATTATTAACTTTATTTCCATTATTAACTTTATTTTCATTTGTTGATTTATTTTCATTTGTTGATTTATTTTCATTATTTTTACCAAGCTTTTGATTTAATAAAATATTTGATAAACTTTTATTTGATTCTTCATTCTCTTTTTTAATAATATTATTAATTTTATTATTTGGTAATACAAGATTTGGCATTACTTCTTTTTCTTCCTCTTCTTCTTGATTAACATTTAATGGAATTTCACCAATATTTTTATATTTATTAGCATTATTTTTTAACATATTATTTTCTAATATATTATTTTTTAATACATTATTTTCTAATACATTATTTTTTAACATATTATTTTCTAATACATTATTTTCTAACATATTATTTTTTAATGTGTTATTTTTATTACCATTTTCATTTAATAATTTATTATTTTCTTTTAATACATTGTTTGCTACATTTAAAAACTCTTTGTTTCGGTTTAAATTTTTTGTAATATCATTTAACATTTTATTTTTAGTTTTATTTGTTAAATTCTTATTTTTATATATATTATATATCATTTTATATAAATCATTAATTGTATCTTTTAATTCTTCAACTATTTTTCTATTTCCATTTTTAATATTCTTATTTAATTGATCTATTCTACTTAATAACTTTTCTTTCATTTCTTCAATTAAAATAATAATGTTTTTATGATTATTTTTATTATTATTTTTATTCTTATTTTGATTCTTATTTTCGTTAAAATATTTTATATCATTTACTGAAGGTGTAGCTCCCATATTATTTGATAATAATTGTACATTTAAATCATTAGATGGTAAATTATTAGATGGTAAATCATTAGATGGTAAATCATTAGATGGTAAATCATTGGATGGTAAATCATTGGATGGTACATTTACATTTTTTTTATTTAAAAGATTTTTATTTAATAATAATTGATTATTTAATGGTCTTTGGTTATTTAATGGATTTCTATTTTGTAAAGGTTTGTTTATATTAAATGGTTTTCTATTATTTTTAACACCAAATATTTTTTCAAAAAATCCTTTATTCTTAACTTCATTATTTTTTTTTACTGATGTTGAACCAGACATAAAAAAATTATCATTATTTTTATTTTCTACTACTTTGTTATTATTTTTATGATTCATTTTATATTTTACTATAATAGTATTATATAAAAGTTAATATTATTATATATTATATAATAATATTTTTATATTTTATATTTTTATATTTTTATATTTTATATTTTATATTTTATATTTTATATTTTTATAAAAATTAACCAAAAGTTGGATTATATGAAATAAGTTCTTTCATAGCACTTTGTGTTTCAGTAGGTGGTGTTAAATCTGCTGTACTATTTTCTAATACACTTTCTTCTTTTACAGCTTTAAATCTTAAAAATGGTGCTTTTAATACTATTTCTCTTGGATATGATTTAAAAAAACGTAATGTACGTTCCATATTTTCATCCGGTAAATATACATAATTTAACGCACTTTGACCACCATATTTAGCTATTTCATTAAAGTTTGGATTAAATAACCCTGCTTTAGATTGTGATTTAGCATCATCTTTATAAGATTGATTTGGAACTGTGTAAAAGAAATTTATATTTTTACGATTATTTGTTATAATTTCATTTTTTGTATAATCTATTAATAAACCTTGCTTATCATATATTATATAATCTCTTTTAAATTCTTTTAATTTAATTGAACTCATATTATCTTCTACATTACAATTTATAATTTCATCTAATATACTATATGTCGGATATACATTTGTTAATATTAATACTTTACCAAATGCTTCTTTTATTGGTAACGCACTTACTGGAAATAAATGATTTCGCTCATTAAAACCATATATTTTATCTACTAAATATTTACCTAAATATTCATCTATATATTGATATGTTTTTTGATATATATATTTATTATTTTTAACATTAAAACGTAAATATAAAAATAATGGTAACGATTTTTCATTTTCATTCCAAGCATATTTATTTATAATTTTTAAACAATCTTCTAATTTTAATTCCTTTGCTTCATTACTCATATTTTCACATCGCACTACTGGATTTGCTGCTGCTGAATACGGAGCATCAGGTAATGATGAATATATATCTAAATGAATAATTCTACATTTAAAATCATTTACAACACCTTTTAAAGCATCCAAACTTGGAGTTCCATATTCAGGACTATTTGCTAAATATGAATAATATGAACCTAAATAATAAAAATCACGTATACATAAATCTTCAAATTGTTCCGTATTATTATTATAATATTGTATGGGTATATCATACATATATTTTAAATCTTCACCTATTTTTTCTTCTTCGTCTTGTTCTTCTTCTAAATTTATATTTGTGATAACATTTTCAATATATTCTTCTTCAGGAATTTTATTTATATCTGATTTTACTGTTTCCATTGAAGCTGATTCATTACCAAATAAAGAAAAATGTTCTTCAACATTTTGAAATTTTGATATAAATGAATCATAATTTTCTACTAAACATTTAAAACTTTCATCAACACATATACATTTTTTATTACCTTTTATATATGGTGTAGTTTCTATATTATTCTTTTTACCTAATAAACATATTTTTGATAATGTATCAAATTTATCATTATTCATTTGTATTGTTAATGTATTTGACATTGATATTAAATACATAAAATGTATAATTGTAAATACTATCAAAAATCCAAATATATACATTAAACTTTCATTAAAATCTATCTTTTTATTACTATATATAAACATATTGAATAAACAAAAATATATAATAATCGCACACGCTAATATACCATTTTTCATATCCTTTGAATCCGCAAATGTTATAATTTTACTTTGAAATATAAAAAATCCAACTATTGCTAATATAAATATGATTGGACATAATGCTAAAAAGTATATACCTAATGGTGTTGTAAATAAATCATTTTTCTCTTTATTTTTTATTTTAAAATATAATACAAATAATGTTAAAATAATTACAATACACATTACATAAAATACTATTTTTGGAACACTACGCGTATTATCAAAATCACGTTCTACTTTTTCATTTACTAAAAATAATTTTCTATTTACTCTATATAAACTATGATATGTATATAAAAATATAAATATTATACTTGTTATAATTAATAATAATGGTAATATTTTATATCCATATGAAGATATTTTATATATATTATTTATAAAGTTTACTATGATATGTGTTATCACAGAATAATCTTCTTTTTTATCCATATTATATTTTTATTTTAAAAAATATTATTATATGACTATTTATACTTTATATTTTTTTATTATTTATAATACTTTCATTATAAATAATATTTATTATTTATAATACTTTATTATTTATCATACTTTTTTATTATGAAATCATTATTAATATCGGTTTGTTAAATCTAAAAATGTTATTTTTTTTAATCCATTTATATAGGGTGAAATATAAGTATATAAATCTTTACCATTATAATTTAAATAATCTTTATTATCTTTATACTTCTTAAAATCATGAAATTCACCAACAATATTTTTTATTTTACCACTTTTTAATAAAGTATTATTATATAATATATCATATTCCGCTCCTTCACAATCTATTTTTAATAATTCAATTTCTTTAATATTTTTACTTTTAATAAATTCATTAAAATCTATTGTTTCTATTTCCATTTTTTGTACTTTACACTCTTTTGAAAATCCACTTTCATCACAATATAATGTATTTGCTCCACTTACTCCTTCATTTATATATATCGTTTCAATACCACTTTTATTTGTTACACCTTTCTTTATTAATACTACATTTTTTAATCCATTTGATTCAATATTTTTTTTTATTAAATCAACACAACTATCAAATGGTTCAAAAGCATATACTATTGAATCTGGATTTTGTTTTGCTAATATTATTGTAGCAACTCCCGTATTTGCTCCAATATCAATTAATACCTTATTTTTTAATCCAACAAAATTATTTAATGTATATTCATTCATTTGAATAATTTCATATATTGAACCATATCCACTTGCGTCATATCCATTTGTATGAATAATATATTCATTTCCATTATAAGTATATTTTGACATTCTATATTATATATAATATAGAATTATATATTTATAAAGTTATAAACGAATTTATTTTATTATTTACTATTTACTATTTAATCATCATTCATTGAATGAACATATTTTTTTGATAAATTAATTGTAACCATTTCCGCTGGTTTTTCCTCCTTTTGTAAATAATCAAATATATGTTTTTGACCTTGATTTGTTGTTTGACTCGGTTCTTCCTTTTTCATTGGAATTAAATCCATAAATGCCTTCATTTTCGCATTCTTCTTCTCTTCTCGTAACTTTTCTAACTCTTCGCGTTTTAATACTTTTGATACAACCTCATTTTCAACACGCTCATCTACATTTTGTCTTTCACCAACTTCGTGGTCATAAGTACGTTGAGCTTTTCGTTGATTTGATATAGATATTGTTTTTAACATATTTGGATCATTACTTCCAACAGAAAAATCTATCTTATTGACTACATCATCTGCCATAGGAGCATCATTCTTTATAAATGTTTTTTGTCGTTTTTCCTTAATCAAATCTTCTTTACTCTTTATCTTTAAATCATCTGGATTAATTTGTGTATTTTGTATTACTACCGGTACAAATTGTTGTATTATACTCTTCTTTTCCGGAGCACATTGATAATTAAATAGTTTAATATACATTTTTTCTAATTTACATAAATCTTCATTTCCTAAATTCTTTGTTAATTCCTGATTTATATATCCATACATCATATTTATATTTCCAATTGCTTGATACATATGCGGTAATCGCGGATATAAAATAGATGATTCAAAATTTATCATATTTTTAAGCGCATAAAAAGATAAATAAATTAAATACTTCTTTCGTCCATATTGCGCTGGTTTAAAATCATCCACAAAATCCTGAAAAGCCGCATTTATAAATTCATGTACTTCCTTTGATAATTGAACTTTACTCTTAAAATCTATGATAAATTTCCATATTTTCCATACCCAATGCGTTTGATACTCTTCTTTTACACCTTCAATAACCGTCGGAATACATTTAAATTCTTGATGCGTTTCAAATAACGATATTTCCGCATTATTTTGACTCTTCTTTTTATACGCACTAATGCGTTCTAACCACATGATCCAAAAAGCAAATAGCGGAAAATTACCTTTTTGATTATATATATTACTATATATTTCATTTAAACCTAATTTTATTTCACTCGGGTCATTTGTATCCACATAACTATATATTTGACCTATATTTAATCCCATCATTCGCTTTTTCAATTCCATTTTATCATA
>JACCDO010369467.1_pt1 | contig 10212 bp, 5 predicted proteins | sample 7446101 | NCBI WGS metagenome assembly JACCDO01 (sample SAMN15323440, study PRJNA562643) | freshwater metagenome | isolation source: river surface water | place: USA:Blue River Watershed | collected 2017-08-16
CGTGGAGCACGTGCGCACGGTCTCGATCGCAACCGACCTCGTGCCCTACGCCGAGAAGACCGCGGGACGCATCGCGTCGGTCTGGCGGCGCAACTGATCGCGGCTCATCGCGCGGATCGCCGCATTGTGCGTGCGTTGCAGCGAAACGCGGCGATGTCCCCGGATCGACGGCGTCTGGATGCAGCGGCGGGGATCCGAATTTTGCACCATTTTGTCCCCGCAGTTCGACCCGGGGCCAATTGGCATCGACGAGAGGTGAGCGCCTCCGCGGGCCGATGCTGGTTTGCGGCACATCGGCCCGCGCCTTTTCTCCGTCGATGGGCCGTCAGGCCGGCAGCAGCGTGAGGAACAGGTCGTCCTGCGCGAACAACAGGCACCACAACTCGCGTGCGGCGACGTCGTCGACGCGCGTGGCGTCGATGCCGTTTGCAGCAGCGAATGCGCGCACTTCTGCGAGCTTGGCCTGGTCCTCGCGCAGCCGCACTTCGCCCCAGTTCGCGGCGATCGGCAGTGGCTCGCGGTCGAGGTGGTCCTTCAGCGCGGCTTGGCAACGCTGCGCCGTTGCATAGGGCGTGAGGCCGAAGCGAATGCGACCGTGCTCCAGCGGAGTCGCCCAAGGCAACCACGCGCGCAGTTGTTCGTCCAAGCCCGGCAGGCCCAGTTGGGGCCACGCGCGGTTCGCTTCGAACGCGGCGAAGAGGTGCGCGTAGAGCGGATTGGGGGCGCGGCGACCGACGCGCAGCGCGGTCGTCGAATGCAGCCATTCGGCTTCGCCTGCGATCTCGTCATGGTCGCGCAGCGGGCAGGGCTCCGCGTCGCCGCCGAGCACGAGCCCCTCTGCGCGCAATCGCGCGCAGTCCTCGCGCACCGCTGCGTCGCCAGAGGCGAGCGCGCGCGCGTCGCGAGCGCGCAACACCACGTCTCCATCGCCGGTGCGCGTCGGCACGCGGCCGCCGAAGAGGCGCAGTCGCAGAAGTCGCATCGCATGTCGCAGCGATGCGGGCTTGTCGGCAAACGTCGGATGCGGCCGCAAGGGAGCCGCGACGTCGCTTGCCATGTCATCGCGCGTGCAGCACACGACGTAGTTCTGGCGCAGCTCTTGCCACAGGTCGAGGTAGCCGAGCACGAAGCTCTGCGATCGCCCCTGCAAGGACAGCCGCTCCGCCGCGACGTCGGGTTGGGCCCACGGCCGATGCACCCAATGCGCAGGAACCAGGCCCGATTGCTTTAGCAGCGCGCCGAGTTGCCAACCCGTGAATCCGCGGTCGCCCGCGTGCAGGTATGCGTCGACGATGCCCGCGTCGTTCTTGCTGTCCGCGTAGCTCGTCAGCGCGAATCGCAGCGGATGCGACTTGGGCAGCGCCTTCACCAGCGCGCGGAATCGACTTGGATGCGTGCGATCGCCTGCGTGGAAACCGCACAGCTTCGCGACCCGCTGCAACTGAAAGACGCGCGCGCGAGAGAACTGCGGATAGACCATGAGCCGCAGCACGCCGCGCGGCGACAGCCGATTGCGCAATGCAGCGAGCGCGCGCTGCGGATCGCGCAGGTTCATCAGCACGCCGTAGCACTCGATCAGGTCGAACTCGCCTTGCGGCCAAGTCGACTCGTCTTCGAGGTCGCATGCTTGGAATGCGACATTGCGCGCGCCATGGATGCGGCAGCGCTTCTTGGCGATCGCGAGGCTGGGCTCGCTGAGGTCGGTCGCGACGATCTCGGCGCGCGGATTGGCGACCGAGAACACGTAGGGCTGGAACGTGCCGCAGCCCGCGATCCAGATCCGCGGCCGCGACGGCGCCTTGCCGGAGCCGCAGCGGTCCCAGATGGCGTCGCAATGCAGCTGCCACGGATGCGTGCTGTCGACATTGGCGAGCAGCGACACCTGTGGATACGGCCACGCGGCGTACTGCCGTCCGATCGTTCCGTTGGATCCGCCGCTTGCCTGCATGCTCGGCGGTATCGGCGTTTTGGCTCCGCCGCCCTGACTCGCGGAAGGAGTTCCCGGATGAGGACGGACAGAACTGGCAATCCGGTCCGCCGGATTCCGATGATGGGCAGATGCGCGCCTACCGCTACCACCGCATTGACGTGTTCACCGACCGCCCGTTCGGCGGCAATCCACTCGCGGTGTTCCCGACTGCGCAGCGCATGCAGCCCGAGGAGATGCAGGCGCTCGCTCGCGAGATGAACCTCAGCGAGACGGTGTTCGTGCTGCCGCCAACGAAGCCTAAGGCCGTCGCGCGTTTGCGCATCTTCACGATCGATCGCGAGTTGCCGCTTGCGGGCCATCCCGTGGTCGGCGCCGCGTTCGCGCTCGCGCAGAACGGCGGCATCGAAGTGCGCGAGGGACGCAACGAAGTCCTGTTCGAACTCGGCGCTGGCGTGCTGCCCGTCGAGATCGACGTGAAGGACGGCAAGGTCGAGACCGTGTTCATGACGCAGCAGCCGCCGAAGTTTGGCGAAGCGTTCTCCGACGCGCATGCGCTCGCCGCGGCGTTATCGCTGCCGGTCGATGCGATCGATCTCGATCTACTCACGGCGCGCGTCGTCGACACCGGGATCCCGTGGATGCTCGTGCCGGTGCGCGATGCGCGCGCGCTCGCGTCGGTGCGCGCGGACTTCGCTCGCTGCGCAGAACTCGCGCAGCGCGTCGGCACGGACCTCTGGCATGCGTTCACGCTCGACACCGGCGATCCCGATTGTGCGGTGCGCACGCGCCACGTGTGGTGGGGCAAGGTGACGCCGGGCGAGGATCCGGTCACCGGTTCCGCGATCGGTTGCATTGCGTCCTATCTCGTTGGCGAAGGCGTGTTGCTCGCGGCTCCCGAAGCTGTCGTGCAGATCGAGCAGGGCCAAGAAGTCGGCAGGCCAGGCAAGGTGACGGCGCGCATCGCGGCATCGAACGGCGTCGTGCGCCGCGTGCAGGTCGGCGGTCGTTGCGTGCACGTCGGCAATGGCGAAGTCTGGCTGCCGCCGGCCTGAACTGCTCTGCACGTCAGCGGAACTGCGGCTGTTGTTGGCGCAGCGCGACGACGCTGAAGCCATCGTGTCGCATCGCGACAGCGGCAACGGTCGGTTCGTCGGAGGCGTTGGGTCGACTTACTTCTGCGAGGCGCAAACCAACGGGGCCCCAGCCGCTAGGCAAGAACCACGTCTGGATCGGCGTGAACGTGCGCGCGTCGTAGGTGCGAACGTAGCCGCTGCCCGACAAGCCTTGGCGAATGGCGCTCACGGCAAAGCGGCTGGCCTTTCCTTGAGTCGAAGCTGGCAGTGCCGCGATCGCGAAGCCGAACAGGTCGCCGGATTGGTCGCCCTGAAGCGCTGCGATGCGAGCGCCACTGCGGCCGTCGTAGATGAAGATGCGCCCGATCTGGTTGCCTCGGCCGCGCGATAGCCCGGGTGCTGTGACAGCCAACTCGCGCACTCCGTCGCCGTTCGTGTCGAACAACTGCGCGACGCTGCGACCGAAGTCGAGCGAGTCGGAATCGTCTTCGAGCACGACGCATGGCTGACCGGTGCGGCTCGAGTGCACGCGAACGAGGCCCGGCGCACCGCCGAGATTGCCGCCGATCAACACATCCAAGCAGCCATCGCCATCGACGTCGTCTGCGGGCGCGATGGCTGCGCCAAACCAGACGCCGGCGCGATCGCCGCGGATCTGCAGCAACACCGAGCCGCTGGCGCCTGAGTAGATCGCGACAGCTCCTTGCGCCGCGCTATTTGTGATCTCCGGCGACGTGCCGACCGCGAGGTCCGGGATCCCGTCTTGGTCGACGTCGCCGAGGTTGGCGAGCGCAACGCCGAAGCCGATGCCGTCGCCAACAAGCTCTCGGATGAGGCTCTTGTCCGCTCCCGAGTAGAGGAACACGATGCCAGAGGTTGCGTTGCCGCGTCGACGCAGCGGCGCGCCGATTGCAAAGTCGTTCATGCCGTCGCGGTCGATGTCGCCGACGTCGCACAAGCAGTGGCCGAAGATCACATCCTGCCGCGGCGCATCGATGGTGTGCAGCAACCTGCCGTCGCTGACCGCATACGAATGCACGACGCCGGCCGAGCCCTGGCTGCCCGTTGGCGTGATGGCGAACAGCAGTTCTTCGCTGCCGTCCGATGGCCCGAGCGTGATCAGCCCCGTCGCAATCGTCGTCATCGGGTCGGATGCGACGAACTGCACGAGCTTGTCCAACTCGATGCTGTGCAGCTTCGCGCCCAAGGTCTCTTGGAACGGCATCAGCGCGTTCAGGCCCATTGCCTGAAGCTCTGGCTGTTGCAAAGCGAGCGCGAGCGTCGCGCCAATCGTCTTTGCTGCGTCGGGCAGCATCAGCACGAGGCCCGGATGACGTGCCGCCGCGATGAGCACGCCGCTGCTCCATTGCTCTAGCTTGCGAATGTCGCGCAGTTCGGCCTCGCGTCGACCGCGTTCGTAGGACGCCGCGACGCGCAGCAGCGACTCGGCGCGACGCAGTTCTGCAGCGGAGCGGAACATGCTCGCAGGCGGAGTCGCGCGGCGAAGGTCGACGCCGGACTCGTTGCCTTCGATCTCTTGCGCGAGCGAAGTGAATCCGCCGATCCGCAGCGTCTCGGCTCGGTCACGGCGCGAGATGCGCGACTCGTGGTCTGCGTCAGGCCCAGCGTAGGCGTGGCGAGCCTGCTCCAAGTAGCGCGCGCGGTCGCCTTCTCGGATCGCGATGCGCGCTAGGTCCAATCGCGCCGCGGCGTGATGAGGGTGGAACTGCAGCAGTAGGTCGAGGTGCGAGCGCGCGCGCTCGAGGTCGCCGCGCTCAATCGCGAGCAGCGCGAGGCGATGGCGACCATCGCGCGCAGAAGGCCAGCGCGTGACGAGTTGACGAAACACCTCTTCGGCCTGTTTGCGGTCTCCGTCGGCGAGCGCGATGTCGCCGCGGAGTCGCAGTTCGCGCGCGCCGCGGTCCTGGGCATCGGCTGCGCCGTGCTGCTCCAGCCAACGTTGCGCGAGCTCCGCATCGCCGTTTGCGAGAGCCGCATCCGCGAGCTCGAACTGAAGCGAGCGCGACGAAGCGAACGTCCGCATCGCATGGAACAACCGCGGATACGCGCGTTGCACGTCGCCGTCGGCAGCGGCAAGCAGGCCAAGGCCTGCATCGAGCAATGGGTGATCGAAGCCCACTTGATCGAGGCCGCGCCACGCTGCTTCGCAGAGGTTGGGTTCGCCACACAATGCAGCGAGCAGTCCTGTCGCGAATCGCTCCTTTGGCGGCACATTGCTGACCTGCGCGCTCACGCGCTGAGCGTCGGCGGTGCCTGCAAGCAGCGACGCGGCGAGGTCGCGCGTAGATGGCGGAAGGTCGCGCGTCGCCGCCAGGAAACGAGGATCTTGCAGCGCTGCGTCTGCGTCCTCGCGGCGCTTGACCTGTGCGGTGCGCAGATGCCACGCGGCGTCAATCACGTTGCGCTCGGTTGCGGCCAGCGGGTCGTCGGCGAACAACTCCATCGCGCGGTCGTAGTCCGCGCGCACAGACGCTAGCGCTTCCGCCTGCGCCGCTACGTCGGGTCCGCTCGCGGACCCGCGACGCACTCCTCCTGCGAAGTCGATGCACTCGGGCTCCAGCATTCGCTGCCTTGCGGCGAGCAGCGAGCGTTGGCCGTCGTCCCGCGCGGCCGCGGACGCCTGCACTGCGTCGAACACGGGCCACAGCCCCGCGGCGACGAACAGCGCTCCCGCGATGGCGGCCGTGAGCGACTTGCGATGACGACGCACATACATCGCCGCCTTGCGCACGAGCCCGCGCGGTCGCGCGTGGATCGGCTGCAACGCGAGCAGTCGATCGAGGTCGTCGGCGAACTCCGCTGCCGTCGCGTAGCGCCGCGCTGGGTCGGTCTCCATCGCGGTCTGGATCACGGTCTGCAGGTCGCGCGACACGAATGGCGCGCGCTTGCGCAGCGGCACGACGACGCCGTTCTCGATGCGACGCAGCACTTCTTGCGAACTGCGGCCTTGGTACGGCGGCGCGAGCGAGATTGCTTCGTACAGCGTGGCGCCGAGGCTGTAGACGTCCGCGCGGCCGTCGAGCGCGAGGTCGCCATCGCGCAATCGCTCCGGCGCCGCGTAGGTCGGTGTGCCGGCGAAGTCGCCATTCTGCGTGATCGCAAGGTCGCCTTCGCGCGCGAGCCCGAAGTCCGCGAGCACAGGCGTGCCGTCCGGTCGCAGCAGGATGTTGGATGGCTTCACGTCGCGGTGGACGATGCCCTTGCCGTGAACCTCGGCGAGCGCGCGCGCGATCGCGATGCCGACGCGCACGAAGTACTCCACGGGGCTTCGCGCCGTGAGTCCGTGCGCTTTCGGTCCTAGTGCTGCGCGCAGATCACCGATCTGCGGCCGCTTCGAGTTCGCGCGCAGCGACGTGAGCAGCGACTGCAAGCTGCCGCCGTCGATGTACTCCATCTCGAACGCGAGCATCTCGCCCGCGTCGACGATGCGATGGATGTGCACGATGTTCTCGTGCCGTAGTCGCGCGAGCGTTCGTGCTTCGTCGAGAAACCTCCGCTTGCTGCGAGTGGACAGCGCGAGCGATTGCGGCAGCACTTTGATCGCCACTTCGCGCGATAGCACTTCATGGCGCGCGAGGTAGACCGTGCCCATGCCGCCGCGGCCCAACTCGCGCAGGATCTCGTAGCCGCCGAGGATCGGCCGCGCGGGTTCGCGCCTGCCGGCGACGGACAGCGCGAGTTCGAGCGTTTCCCTTACGCGTTGCTGGAGATCGGGGCGATCGGGCAGCAGCGTGCGCGGATCGGGCGAACGCCCGTCGAGCGCCGCTTCGAGCAACGAGTCAAACAGCTCGGCCAGCAGCGCTTCGTCCGCGTCCGGGCCGCGCATCGGCGCATCGCTCACGGCGCGCCTCGCTCTTCCGAGTCGTGGCCGAGCAGCGCGCGCAACCGATGGCGGTAGTGCTGCACGCCGCGCAACAGTCGCTCCTTCGCGGTCGACAACGGCAACTGCAACTGCTGCGCGATCTCGCGCATCGGGATCTCTTCGAAAAGCCGCAGTTGCACGATCGTGCGCATTTCGGGCTCTAGCGACTCCAGCGCCTTCTCCATCGCGATCGCGCGTTCGCGATGGCCTGCCTCGCGGCTCGGCGTGGTGGACCCCGCCGGCAGCAAGCTCGACACGCTGTCGGGGCCTGCGATCACCGAGAACGGCGCGGTCACGCTGTCGCCTCCGCGCTTCTGGCGGCCGAGGTTGCGCGCCGCGTCGAGCACGCGATGGCGTGCGATCGACAACAGCCACACTCGGAACGCCGACAGCCCGCGCCATTCATGTTGCGCGCGATCGCGCCATGACAGCCACAGCGTCTCTTGCCAGATGTCCTCGACGGCGACTTGCGCGCGCAGCTTCTGGCCGAGCCATGAGCCGATCGCGACGTAGCAGCTTGCGACGTCGAGGCTCTCGATCAGCCGTCCCCATTCGGTGGGGTCGCGGTGCGGCTGGTCGCGCGAGGACGGATCCTCCGCGTTTTGCTGCTCGAACTCGGACATGGGGAGAGCCCCAGTCTAGCTATCTCCGCCGATGGCGCAGGGCGACCGACATGCGGCACAACGCTCTGGAGCGCACGTCAGGGCGGATCGCCCATGCGCGCGTCCGATGGCAGTGGCCGTTCAGCTCTCGGGTTCGTCCGCCGCGATGGTGTCGGCGTACATCTCAGCGATCTCTTCGCGCGCGGCGTCGAGCTCCTCAGGTGTCTTGACCGGCAAGAAGCGCGAGTCGCTGCCCGTGCGGCGGACCTTCAGGTAGTGCGACGACAGCGTGCGCGTGACTTCGCCGACGAGGTGCTCGACTTGCACCGCCTTGCGACCTTCGACGGTCTTCTCGACGAAGTACCACGACAGGTCGAACTCGCGATCGAGGGCGCTCGCTGTGAACGTGAACGTGTTGCAGTTGAACACGTCGACGATCTCGTGGCGGAAGTCCGGCGGATACCGCAGTTGCTCGACGAGCTGGACCTTGCCTTCGTAGAGGTAGGGCGCGCCGCCGACGTCCTCGGGCCACTTCGGCGCGACTTCGACGGTCGTCTCGCACTTGCTCGCGATGTGCGCGCCGACCATGTCGGCATCGAGGCGCGCGCCGAGGTTGTCGACGTTGCGCACGAGCAGCCACTTGCCGCCCGCGCCGAGGAACTGCTTGAGGCAACCCGAGCTGCGGAACGCCGCAGGGAAGTCGCCGTGGCCTGGGCCATACGCCGAGACGCCGCCATCCGCGGTGCGGAACAGCTCGCCGTTCTTCTCCATGCGCACCGACACGAACTGCGTGAAGTGATGCACCTGGCTCGCGTCGAGGCCGAAGTTGTTGTGCTGCTTGAAGTGCGCCTTGGTCGCTTCGTCCGTGGCGTAGCTGTTCATCAGGTACACGTGCACCTTGCCGCCGTAGAGCTTCTGCACGCGGCGCACGTCAGCCATGACGAGGGCCAAGAACGATTTGCCGCGGCCAAGCACATCGACGACGCCCTTCACTACGCCGCCAAAGCGCGTCGCCATGCCGCCGTTGAGCACGACCATGCCGACTTCGCCCTTCTGGAACGCTGCGGCTCCGAGCGCGTGGAGTTCGGCGCGGGCCTTCGTGCTCGATCCGGGCAATTCCTTGACCGTCTTCGGCGGCGGAGCGAGCAACTCGCCGGTCACGAGGTTGCCTTGCTTCGAGAGTCGGCCTTTGGCGACATCCGTCTGCCAGCGCGACAGCAGCGCGCGGTCAAAGCCATAGCGGAGGAACGGAGCAAACAGACTGTCGGGAGCGTCAGCCACGGTGCAGAACGGTAGCGCGCACATCGAGGCCGCGCGAGCGAGCCGGGCGGCGCGTGGCTTGGGCGGGGCGTCGCTTGCGCCGGACGCGGCGTTCGCATGGACAAAACACGCGCAGTCTCTACACAAGCCTTCGTGACGAACGGCCCAGAGCGCGCAGTGGATTTGGCTGCGGACGCAGTCGATGCGCAGGCTCCTCGCCTTCCGTTGCAGGGGCCACTGCGCCCACTAGGAGGCATCGGCCCAAAGACCGAGGCGCGGCTGTTGGAGCACGGGATCGCGACCGTGCTCGACCTGCTGTCGTTCTTTCCGCGGCGCTGCCGCGAACTCGCCGAGCTCGGCTCGCCCGATGACGAGCACGTGGGGCAACTCGTGCGCATCGCGGGCGTCGTCCGCGCGACGCGGCTCGCGTTCTTGCCCGGCCGCCGCGCGATGGTCACCGTCGTGTTCGATGCGCTGGCTGGCGGCGCGTTTGAATGCCACTTCTTCAACCAACCGTGGCTCAAGAACTCGTATCCAGCGGGCCAGGAGCGCGCGGTCGAAGGCACGCTGCAGAAGAAGGGCAAGCGCTACGTCATGCAGGCCGCCAAGGTCCTCGCGCGCGGTCACGCTGCGCATGCGAGCGTGCAGCTGCGGTATCCCGACCTCGATGGCATCGCTGCGAGCAAGGTCCAACAGTGGATCGCTGCTGCGCTGTCGCGCGCGGACTGGGATGCGTTCGTGATGCCGTCGTTGCCCGCGGGCCTGTCGCGGTTTGGGTTCGATGCCAAGAGCCTGTTCTTCGCGATGCATCGGCCGAGCGACGTCGCTGAGCACGAACGTGCGCGCGCGCACTTCGCGGTGCGCGAGGCGGTCGCGTTGTTCGAGAAGGTCGCGGCGGCGCGCGCGCGTCGATGCGGCAGGATGGCGGAGACCTTTGCTGTCGACGACGCGGTCGAGCAGCGCATTCGCGCGCGATTGCCGTTTGCGCTCACGGGCGAACAGGATCTCGCGGTGCGCGCGATCTGGAGCAAGCTGAAGGGCCCATCGCCGATGGGCGTGCTGCTGCAAGGCGACGTGGGCACCGGCAAGACCGCGGTCGCGGTGGCCGCGGCGCTCGCCGTCGTCGCGCGCGGCGCGCAGGTCGCGTTCTTGGCGCCGACCGAGTTGCTCGCGGAGCAGCACTGTCGCGCGGTGTCCGCGTGGCTCGAAGGCTCGGATGTGCGCGTGCAGTTGCTGACGGGCAGCCTCGATGCGCGAACGCGCAAGGTGCTAGCCGCCACGATGCGGCAGCCCGGGCCGCGCATTTGGTTTGGCACGCACGCGCTGTTCTCCGAGGGCTCCGCGTTCGAGCGACTCGGCCTCGTCATCGTCGACGAACAGCATCGATTTGGCGTGGGCCAACGCATGCAGCTCGTCGCTAAGGGCCGCGATCCGCACGTGCTCGTGATGACCGCGACGCCGATC
>JACCDO010923018.1_pt1 | contig 10212 bp, 7 predicted proteins | sample 7446101 | NCBI WGS metagenome assembly JACCDO01 (sample SAMN15323440, study PRJNA562643) | freshwater metagenome | isolation source: river surface water | place: USA:Blue River Watershed | collected 2017-08-16
GCCGCCGCTTGAGCCACATCCGCTGGGTGGTAACCGGTCGGCCGTCCGAAAACTTCAGCGGGTCCGGCAGCGGATGGTTGCCGACCTTGGCTTCGTCGTAGTTGATCGGGATGGCGTCGGCGCCGCGCAACGGAGCAGGGGAGCCGAGCAGCAGGGCGGCGGACAGCAGGCACAGCGGAATTTTCATGGCGCGCAGGGGACCGGGATGGGTAAGCGAGGGAACGTCGCCATGCTGCCCCGGGCGGTGGGTTGATGCAATTCGCCGGTTGCGCTCGCGTGGCGAATCACAGCTTGGTCGCGCCCAATTCCAGGACCCGCCGGAAAACCGCTTCGGTGAGCGGCATGACGCTGAGGCGGGACTGCTTGATCAGGGGCATCTCCTTGGTGTCGGGATCCGCCTTGAGCTGTTCCAGCGTCACGGGTTGCTTCAGTGGCTTGGCGGGCGCAAGGTCAACGCAGGACCAATCGCCTTCCTCTGCCGTCGGATCCGGATAGGCCTCGCGGACAACCTTGGCGACTCCGACGACTTCCTTGCCGATGTTGCTGTGGTAGTAGAGCACGGCGTCGCCGGCCTTCATCGCCCGCAGGTTGTTCCGGGCCTGGAAATTTCGGACCCCGGTCCACGCCGTGGAACCGTCGGCCACGAGCGCGTCCCACGCGTAGGCATCCGGTTCCTGCTTCACGAGCCAGTATTGCTTCGCCATGCGGGCAGGGTGCCTCGGCGTCCGTGGCCCGCAAGTCACCGTGGGCAGGCTAAACGGGTTGTCAGCGTCATTGCGTAGTGACCGAGTGGATGCTTGAGTCGAGGGCTCAGAAGGACATGGCCACCAAGATCAAGTTCGGGACCGACGGCTGGCGCGCCGTCATCGCAGAGGATTTCACCTTCGCCAACGTAGACCGGGTCACCCAGGCCGCGGCCGACTACTGGAAGCAGCATCCGGTCGAAGGCACGGAGAAACGCGCCGTGGTGGGTTATGACCGCCGGTTCCTGTCGGACCGCTTCGCGCGGCGCGTGGCCGAGGTGCTCGCCGGCAACGGCTTTGCCGTGACCCTGGCCGATTCGCCCACGCCCACCCCGGCCGTTTCGTTTGCCGTGAAGGCGCAGAAGGCCATCGGCGGCGTGATGATCACCGCCAGCCACAATCCGCCGGAGTTCAACGGCTTCAAGCTCAAGGCCTGGTATGGCGGCTCGGCCGATCCGGCGATTTGCGCGGCCACGGAGGAACTGCTCGACACCTCGGTGGTGAAGTGGACGTCGTTTGACCATGCGTTGAAGGCCAAGCAGATCGTCGTGAAGGATCTGCGCGCACCGCACTACGCCGCGTGCAAGAAGCTGGTGAACTTCGACCTGATCGCGAAGTCGAAGCTCAAGTTCGCCCACGAGGCGCTCTACGGCGTGGGCGCCGGTTGCTTCGAGGAGTTGCTCGCGGGCACGACCTGCAAGGTCACGACCCTGCACGCCGAGCACAATCCGCTCTTCGGCGGCCTGAACCCCGAGCCGATTGCCAAGAACTACGTCGAGAGCGCCGCCTGGCTGGCCAAGAACCCGCATGACCTGTGCCTCGTGACCGACGGGGACGCCGACCGGGTGGGCGGCATGCTGGGCGACGGCGGCCTGCTCACCACGCACCAGATCATCTGCCTGTTGCTGCGCCATTACGTGGTGAACCGGAAGCAGACCGGCCGCGTGGTGAAGGCGCTCACCACCAGCACGATGGTGGACCGCATGTGCGCGAAATACGGGTTGCCGCTCGTCGAGACCGGTGTGGGCTTCAAGTTCATCGCCAGCGAACTGGTGAAGGGCGACGTGCTGCTTGGCTTCGAGGAAAGCGGCGGCATCGGTTTCCCCGGCCACATCCCCGAGCGCGACGGAATTCTTGCCGGACTCATGTTGCTGGAGTTGCTGGCCACCGAGAAGAAGCCGCTGTCGAAGTTGCTGGCCGAGCTGACGAAGGAGTTTGGCCCCCACTGCTACGCCCGGCTCGACACGGCGTTCCCGATCGAGAAACGCATCTCGCTGGTGGAGTTCTGCAAGCTGAACCCTCCCGCCAAGCTGCTGAAGTCGCCGCTGAACGAAGTCAAATCCTACGACGGCGTAAAGTTCATCGCGGCCGACGGTTCGTGGCTGATGCTCCGCAGCTCCGGCACCGAACCGATTCTGCGCATCTACGCCGAGGCCAAGACGGACGCCGATGCGGAGAAGCTGCTCCAGCACGGCGTGAAACTGACCAAGCAGGTCTGATCGGGAGCGCGGGTCTCCGAGCCGCGATAAACTGGGTTTTGGCGACTCAGAGAGTCGCGCTCCAGAGTCCCGCATCCCGCAGGGCGGGGAAGTCCCGCCGCCAGGTCGCAACAACCTCGGCTTGGACCTTGGCCGTCACCAGCGTCTCTTGCTGGCCCCCATCGGCGATGATGATGCCGTGCGGGTCCACGACCACGCTCCGGCCGCTGTAGGTTGCCTGCGGGTCTTGCCCCACCCGGTTCACGCCCACCACGTAGGCTTGGTTCTCGATGGCTCGGGCCTGAAGCAGCGTGAGCCAATGCCGCTCACGGCGAGCCGGCCAGGCAGCGATGACGGCCAGGAGATCCGCCCCCTGCGCCACGGCGCGGCGGAAGAGTTCCGGGAAACGCAGGTCGTAGCAGACGAACGGCGCCACCGTGAAGCCATTCCAAGGAAACGTGACCGTAGCCTCGCCCGGCGCGTGAACCGCCGCCTCTCCGCCCGGGGAAAACACCCGCTGCTTGGCGTAGCGGACCAACAGAGTCCCGTCCGGCCCGAACGCGAGGGCTTCGTTATGGACGCTCCCGGCCGCGCCACGCGATACCGCGCCGCCGAGCACGGTGACTTCAAATTCGTCGGCCAAGCGGGCCAAGAAAGCGTCATCCTCCCGCGCTTCGGACTGGCAGGTGACCGCGACGTTGTAGCTGAAGCCGGTGCTGAACATCTCGGGCAGGACGACCAACGAACCCGGAGCGGGTGGATCCGCGGCGAGCAATTCCAGAATGCGGGCGAAGTTGCGGGATTTGTCCTCCCACACACAGTCTAGTTGGACGGCGACGACGTTCATCGCTTACTCCGGGGGCGGCCCTCCAAAATGGGCTGCGTGCGTGGCATACGCAGCGGCGTCGGCTAGCATCGACTCGATGGCCGCAATTAGCGGCGCCGCCTGCCAGGTGCCGGAAAACACCGCCTTGTCACCGATGCGACTCTCCAGCACGAAGGTCGGGCGTTGCGTGACTTGCAGTGCGTGGAACTCGGCGGTCGTGGCGCGGGCGCGGGCTTCGATTTCCGGCGTGCGCGCCTTGGCGAGCAAGGCCGCCGCGTCCAGACCGGTGGCGCGGGCGGCGACTTCGGCCGCGACTTCCCAGAGCCCGACCTTCATGCCCTCCCGCACGGCGGCGTGGGCGATCGCAAGGCGAACACGGTCGTCGTTGATCCCGAAATCCCGCGCTGCCTCGGCCACCAAGTTGGGCGCCAGATACTCGTTCAGCCCCGGCTCGAACCAGCCGGCGTTGAGCATGTATGGCGAACGAACGATGAGGCCGCTCCGACGGTAGAACCATTCGCATTGGGCCCGCGAGATCGGTATCCCGGAGGCATCCATCAGCGCCACCTTCCACGCAAATTCCACCTGACCCGCGTAGCGCCGTTGGAGCTCGGCCCAAGCGGGTTCAGCCCAGTGGCACCAGGACGAAACAACTTCCAGGAAGTAGGTGGCCTTGACGACGGGACTGGCACTCATGCTCAGGCGAGCGTTGGGTCAACTTCGTCGGGTTGCCAGAGCAAACGCCCCTCCATGCCGCCGGCGACGACGAGCGTCTGGCCGGTGATGTGGCGGGCCAACGTGTCCGACGCGAGGAAGACGGCGGCATTGGCCATATCGTCGGGGCGGCCGATCTGCGGCAGGGCCATCGTGGCGGTGACTTTTCGGACGATGGCCGCGTCGGCGAGTTTGGCGGCATTGCGCGGCACGACGGTCCATCCGGGGCAGATGCAATTGATGCGCCCGCCGCAGTAGTCGGCGGTGTGTGGCGCCAGTCGGGCAAACTCGTTCTTCAGCGTGCGCACCAAGCCGTAGGCCATCGCAGCTTTGGCTGCGGCGTAGTCCGCGTGGCCGGCTTCACCAAAAACTCCGGCGGTCGAGGCGATCAGCACGGCATTCCCCCGGCGTTGCTTCCGCACGAGCCGGCTGAATTCGCGCAGGCTCAGGAACGCGGAGGTGAGCACGGCATCCACCGTCTGCTGCCAGCGCTTGAGCGAGAGATCCGCGATGGAGGCGCTTTCGCTAGCCCACGAACCGGCGTTGACGACAACGGTGTCCACGCGGCCAAAGCGCTTCACGGCGGCGGCGAACAGGCGCCGGACTTCCGCCTCCTTGGTCAGTGCGGCCCGGATTGGGAATGCGTCTGGCCCCAACTCGCGGGCCAGTTCGGTGGCCTGCCGTTTGCCGGTGCGGTAGTGCAGGGCCACCGAGGCGCCTTCCGCGGCAAACTTCCGGGCCATGGCGCCGCCGATGCCGCCGGAGGCACCGGTCACCAAAACAACTTTTCCTGCCAAAGCGGAATCCATGGCCGATTTATGCCCCGTGCGAGGGCAGCAAGGCAACTGGCACCCGCTGCCGAAACGCTTCCCCAAAAAACAAACCGCCGCCATCGGCTGGATGGCGGCGGTATTGTAAGACCTAGAGCCTAGCGTCCCTCGGTCATTGAGCTGGGAATTCCGTTTTCCCAGCCCTTGGGAGAATTCCACGGACGCGAGGAAGCATCGTCGTCCACGGAACGGCAACCGGAAACAACGGCCAGCAGAGCGAAAGCTGCCAGTCCAGTAAGGAAGCGTCGGAGCAAGGCGTTCATGGACCGATCAGTAAAGCACGCTGTCGCCGGCAGCAACGGCCACGTCGCCCTGCTTCCAGTCGGCCAAGAGGTTCGCGACGCTGCGGTTCGCTTCGACCGTGATGATCTTGGCTTTGCCGATCAGTTTGTCGCCCCGGCGAACCATGACGATGCCGCCTTCCTTTGCCCCGGCCGCTTCACCGACGTCCAGCACCACAAAGTTCCATTGGCCATCCGCGGCCACGACCGAACCCTTGAGGCCCGGCATTTCGACGATCTTTTCCTTGTCCTTGGTATACTTGGCCAGTTCCGCCTCGGTCTTGGCCAGTTGCTTCTCCACGCCCTTCTTCAGGATGGCGATCTCGTCGCGCTCTTCACCGGCCTTCTTCAGGTCGGCCTGCAGCGCCTTTACCTGATCGGGGCGCACGCTGAGTGCCTGCCACTGGGCGAGTTCCTGCTGGGCTTCGTTCCGCTGCTTGGTCACACCCGTGAGGTCGTTTTGCAGCTTGTCGGCGCGCACCGTCTGCTTCTGGGCCTCTTCCTGGGCGGAGTCGCGTTCCGTCTTCGTGTTGGCGAGCTCTTTGGCCGTGGCCTCGGCGGCAGCCTTGGCGGTCTTGGCTTCGGCTTCCGCCTTGGTCTTGGCCGCGGTGGTCTGGTTAAGGTTTTCCGTGGTCGTCTTCAGGTTTTCGTCCAATTCGACCACCTTCGGTTTGGTGACGAACTGGGTGACCACGAGGGCGCCGGCAGCGGTGAGCAGCGCGAGAATGAGGGCAATGCGGAGCATGACTCGATGAACTGGTGAAATGTTCTGGCGGACGCTAGGTAGTTGTTTCCGGGGTGTCAACGTTCGCCTGCGTGAACGTGGCCGCCGCAATTTGAAGCGGGACTGGAGTCGCGGATGCCGCCGCGATTGGTCGGTTCGCAGCCGTGGTTTTTCGGGAAAGTTGCGGGACTCAAAATCAGGTAAACCCTCCTGCCCGGTTACGGTGAGATGGCGGCTTTGTGCTTGTCACTGGCCAACCTACTGGCTTTAACCGTATCCGATGCTCGCCCCCGCTCTCCTCCCACTTGGGGGCCGAACTGCGAATAAACTACTACAACACACATGAACTACACCACCCACCAACAGCGCAGTGTGGACTTGTTCCGCCGGGCGCTTCTCGTCGGCCTCGGGGCCCAGTTGCTCGTGCCGGCCGCAGTCGCTCAGGACGCCGCTCCTGAGCAGCTGGCGACCCAGGAAATCACGGGAACTCGCCTCAGCGGGGCGGAGATTGAAGGGGCCCTCTCGGTGTCTACCTACAACTTGGATAAGCCGGTCCTCCAAGGCTACAGCTCGCCCGCGGAAATGCTGCGCCTGAAGCTGCCCCAGTTCGGCGGCGGCACGGGCACGGCGAACGACGCGTTCGCGAACGGCGGCGATGGTAGCGCCTCCATCTCGCTCCGCGGTCTGCCCCTGAGCCGGACCTTGCTCCTGTTGAACGGCCGCCGGATCACCTCGGGTGACCTCAACCTGATTCCCCAGGGTGCGATCGCGAAGATCGACGTCCTGAACGACGGCGCCTCGGCCATTTATGGTTCGGACGCCGTCGCTGGTGTCATCAATATCATCACCAAGAAGGGTTTCGACGGCTTTGAAGTGGGCATGCGCTACGGCGACACCACCGACAAGAACATCGGCGAACGCCGCTTCTGGGCGACTTGGGGTGAATCCACCGAAAAGGGTAGCGTTACGGTCACGGCGGAATACTCCAAGGCCAACGGCCAATTCAGCCCTGACCGGGTGGTCAGCACGCCGTCAGGCGGCTCGGTTTCCGGGACGTCCAACCCTGGAACGTTCGCGGCTCGCGGTTTGCCCTCCTACTTCCAGCCGCTGCAATGGAGTTTGGTGCCGGCCAACACCCGCGGTTTGACGAATGCGGCTCAAATTCCGGCTGGGTTCAATCCCGTCGCCTACATTGACGCGCGCATTCCGGACGGAGCGGGTGGCTTCGAAACCAATCCCGATGGAACATTCAAGACCATTAGTGCCCAAGCCCGCTTGGCTGCCCAACGGGCCGAGCAGGCCCGCTTGAATGCCTTGTTGCCGGCTAATTCGCCGGTCCGCTACGGCACGTCACCCTCCCTGCTGCCGGGCGTTAATCCGGGTTTCCCGTTCGACTACTACACCATTGCCGTCCGTCCCTTTGAGCGTTATGGCGCGATGGGATCGGCTGACCGCAAGCTGTTCGGGGAAAACCTCGAGGTTTACACCGACTTCAGCTACGCCCAGAACAACAGCATCAATCAGTTGGCGCCGTCGCCGCTCAGCGGCCGCACGGTTACGACGGGCAACTACTGGTATAACTCCGTGTTTCCAGGAGCTAACGCCAATGACCTGAACTTCACCTATCGGCCGGTTGAACTCGGACCGCGCATCACCTATCAGGATTGGCAGGAAGTTCGCTTGGTTGCTGGGCTGAAGGGCCGGATCGGTGAGTCGACTTGGAAGTGGGATGGATCCTTCATGTATGACCGCGCCCGGTTGGATGAAACCCAGACCGGTGGCGTCCTGCGCAGCCTCTATGATGCTGCGCTCGCCGACACGACCATCGGGGGAGCGTTCAATCCTTTCGGTTATACCCCGCTGTTCGGCACGAGTGTGGTCAACAGCCAGGCGATGATCAACGGCTTCTCCGGTAGTGCGACGCAGCAAGATACCTACACCACCCAGCAGTTCCTAGCTAGCGTGGGCGGCCAAGTGTTCGACCTGCCAGGCGGGGCGATCGCCGTCTCCGGCGGCTACGAAATGCGCCGCGAAACGGTGGATACCGTTCCGGATGGCGCATTGCTGGCCGGCTCGGTGTTCCCGTTCAACGCCGACTCCGTGTTCCGCGGCTCGCGGGACATCAACTCCGTTTATGGCGAAGTTAACATCCCCATCCTCGGCGAGGACGTGAAGCTGCCCGGCATCAATTCGTTCTCCGTGCAGTTGGCTGGCCGTTACGAGGACTTCTCTGATGTGGGCGACACCGGCGTGAAGCCGCGCGTGGCGTTCCGGTGGGAAGTCTTGGAGAAGGAACTCACCGTGCATGGCTCCTGGGCTCAGGGCTTCGTGGCGCCGGGCCTCCGCGCGCTGGACCTCGGCTCGCCGCAGCAGAGCTTCGATGAGCTCTTCAACCCGCTGACCGGAGTGCGCAAGCAACCGACGGACGGCGTGATCTACGTCGGCAATCCGGGATTGAAGCCCTCGGAGTCCGACAGCTACCTGATCGGTGCGACGTATTCGCCCGAGTTCGTGAAGGGACTCACCGTCGGGGCGAACTACTACCGCATCGAGGAAACGGGCATCCCGTTCGCGAGCTCCCAGTATGCCGTCAACCAATGGTGGGCGAATGAACAGAATCCCGCCACGGCCGGGGCCAACAACCCGTTTGGCGCGAACGCGACGCCGAGCGCCGCGAATCCGCTCGGTGCGCAGGTTACCTTGGAAGCCAATGGCGACCTCAAGGAAGTTACCAACATCGGTTCCATCAACACCGGGCAACGCGTCACGGACGGCGTCGACCTGTTCGCGACCTACGAGTTCAACACCGAGATTGGCAAGTTCACGGTGGGTGGTTCCGCGACCCGCGTGCTGTCCTTCCAGCAGGAGGACTTCCCGGGTGCCGGCAAGGTTGACTACCTCGGCTACTACTGGGGCGACGGCAACGTGCTCGGCAACTACGGCTTCCCGCTGTGGAAGTCCACGACCAGCATCACCTGGGAACAGGATCGTTACTCCGCCTCCCTCGCGTGGAACTTCACCGACGGCTACGAGGAGATCGACGACAACAATCGCCCGGTCAGCAGCTACAACACGTTTGACGCACGTATCGGCTACCGGATCCATAAGATCGACGCCGACCTCAGCTTGGGCGTGAACAACTTGTTCGACGAGCAGCCTGAGCTCGTTACGACCGGCTTCGTGCAATGGGACCGCGCCGTCACCGACATCCGTGGCCGCCAATACTACGTCCAGTTGACCAAGAAATTCTAAGTCACCCTGACGATCACCGGCCGGCGCCCGACTTCGGGCGCCGGCTTTTTTGTTTTTCGGACCGAACGGCGGCACCTCGTGCCCGAACCCGCGCGCCCATTTTCCATGCTTGTCGCTGGCGCAGGATGTCGTTGGCGCCGAAATCCGGATCGGCTTACGATTCCCCGCATGCGCCGACCGATACTTGCGCTGGCTTTGGCCACTTGCCTTGACCCCGCGTTCGCCGAACCACAGGCGCCTCCTCCCGCCTTCGTGATCGACGGTGTCGGGGCCATCGGACCGGACCAACCTCGGGTGACGCGGTCCGCCGATGGGGCGCCGTTGTATTCGGTGGGTGAACCGACCGATGACGAGCAGCTTTACCTCGAATTGGTCAACCGAACCCGGGCCGACCCGCTGGCCGAGGCGCTGCGGCTCGCCAATTTCACGGATCCCGACGTGCGGAACGCATACGAGTTTTTCAACGTCGATCTCCAGAAATTCGTCAACGATACCGCCGGTTATCCCGTGGCGCAGCCGCTCGCGTTTGAGTCGCGGCTCATTGAGGCGGCCCGGGGACATTCGTCCTGGATGCTGGAGCATGGAATCCAAGCCCATGACCAAACGAACCCGCCAGGTTCGGGAAATGTCAGTGCTTCGCTGACCGACCGGTTGGCAGCGGCTGGTTATCCGTTCAGCACCGCCGGGGAGAGCATCTACGCCTTTGCCAAGGATCCAGAGCACGGGCACGCCGGATTCGAGGTAGATTGGGGCAATGGGCCGGGAGGCATGCAGAACCCTCCCGGGCACCGGAACAGCAACCACAACGTCAATTTTCGGGAAGTCGGAGTGGGAGTTCTGAACGGCACTGGACCAAATGGCACCGGGCCCCAAGTTGTGACCATCGACTTCGCCAACCGGACGAGCGCCGGCCCGTTGGTTACGGGCGTGGCCTACTACGACCTGAACGGCAATGAGTTTTATGACTTGGGCGAAGGCTTGGGCGGAGCCTCCGTGGACGTGAGCGGGGCGACGTTCCAGGCTGTGACCGCCGGTTCCGGCGGTTACACGGTTCCGTCCGCGAATGGTTCCCGGCAAGTCACCTTCAGCGGGGCGGGACTCGCTCCCACCAACGTTTCCGTTTCGCTGGCCAACGGGCTCAATGCCAAGGCTGATTTGCGGTTGGCCTACGCGGCGCCGGTGCTGAGCGGTCCTGCGGCTCCGGCCGTTGGGCGCGCCAATACCTACACTTTCCCGGCGGTGCCGGGAGCGACCGGGTATTCATGGCGCGCGGCCCAGACCGTGGCGTGGAGCGGACTGGAGGGCGCGGAGACAGGCGGCACCAACTTCAACTTCGTGGTGTCGCCCGGGCACAATCCGGTCAC
>JACCDO011385519.1_pt1 | contig 10212 bp, 8 predicted proteins | sample 7446101 | NCBI WGS metagenome assembly JACCDO01 (sample SAMN15323440, study PRJNA562643) | freshwater metagenome | isolation source: river surface water | place: USA:Blue River Watershed | collected 2017-08-16
ATATTTAAATATAATATATTTATAACAGTATCATCATCTTTATCTAGATCGGTATCACAAAAATATTTAATAATTTTTAAAGTAAAAAGTTCATTTAAAATTACTGGGTTGTAGTATAATAATTTAATTTTATAGTGTTTAGGTAATACAATATGTTTACCATATAAAATTATAAATACATAATCTATTTCTAAGAATAGTTTTGATGACTGAATAAATTCTATAGTATTTAATAATGTATTTGTATCATATGTATTTGTAGAATGTATAAATATAACATTATGATTTTTTATATTTAAAAAATAGTTTTCAAAATTAATATTCATATCATCTTTATAATCTAATAAACTTTCAAATTCAGGTAAATTTTTTACAAGTTTATGAAAATAAATATTTTTTTTTAAAATTATTTCATTTTTTTCATGATTAAATATTTTAACAAATATATTATTTAATTTATAAACATCATCTTCAATAAACTTATAACAATTTTCATAATAACAAAGTCTTTCACTATAAGCACCAATATCATTATATATGATAGGTAATCCTGTATTTAATGCAATACTTAATGTAAAAGAATAAGTTTCTTCAACAATTGATACGAATAAAAAACAATCAATATCATTTTCATCTATCAAATCATAAATTTTTTCATTAGTATATTCACCTAATTCTTTTACATTTTTCATGGTTGTTCCAATGGTACCAAATATAACAAAATTGTATTCAGGAGTATTTTCAAAAATTTTAAATATTTTTTCAGCTAAAAATTTTCCTTTATGTTCTACATGTAAATGACCAATTAATCCAATATTATATTTGGTTTTCTTTTTTGGATATATTCGATTATTATAAATTTCTATATCAGGAACTTCATTAATAATTTGGTAATTATTGATGTTAATATATTTTGTATAGTTATTGTATGTATTAATTGAATTAAATATAACTAAATCAAATTTGTTTAGTGTTTCTTCAGCAAAAATAATATTAGAATTATCTGGAATTAGATTTTTTTTTGGATTAGGATTACTATTAAAAAACATAAAATAGTCGTGTGCTATAAAAATTTTCTTTTCTTTTAACTGAATAATTATATTTAATAAATCATTATTTAATTTTAAACATCCATCTAAATATAATAAATGATGAATAACTACTAATTTTATTTTATAATTTTTTAAATATTTGCTAAAATTATTTATATTCATTTTTATTTGATCATTTATACTAATTGTTTTGCAATCTAATATTTTAATTTTTATATGTTTATTATTTTTCATTATTTTACACATATTATTAACATAATTTTCAGTTCCACCACCTAATCCATGTAATATATGTATAATTATATCATTATTTTTATCAATTACTTTTTTGTCTAAAATATTTTTTTGAATTAAATTTTGTTTTGGATTTTTATCTAAAGATTTAAAAGTTCTACCTTCTTTTTCACCATAATTTATCCAATGATTATATGCTGTTAATTTATCATTAATTCCAACTCCTTTTAAGTCATCATAATTATTTATATAAGTTTCCCAATCAAATAAATTCTCTTTATTATCCTTATTATCATTATCATTATTATCATTATCATCATTATCATTATTATCATTATTATATTCATTATCTTCATTATCTTGATTATTTATTTTTGGTTCATTTAAAATTAGTTCTCTATTATTAACAGATTGTTTTTTTAAATCTAAAAAAATATTATCTGTAGTCATAATTTCTTTTGAAGGATCATTTTCAGATAAATTTTTAATTTCTTGAATATTAATTTGAACATATGAATTTTTGGTTAGAGAAGATGTTTTAACGATTAGACAATTATTATCAGAATTGAAAGTATAATATAAAAAGAATTCATTTTGTGTGATTATTTTATAAATTTCATTTTTTTCATAAATTATTAAACTAGTGATATCTTTTGATTTTGCTATATAAATTTTTACAACTATTTTATAATCTGTTTCGTTAATTAACTTAATTTTTTCATTTTTATTTAAAGTTGGATTATAAAATTCCAATAACTCTAATTCATCTTTTTTAACAATTTTTGATTTAAAATTTACACCTTTAACATTTATTAAATTCATTTCTGTCTAAATTATATTTATATATAATTTATTTATATTGCTGGTAGTCTCCACCAATCATTAATTTTTAATTTCATTATAAAGTAATTCGACACTTTCTAAAGCAGAATCGACCCATCCATGTGAACTAGCAAAAAGTTCTCCAATTAAATGTACATTTTCATTAATTGCTAAATCTTTGATTTTATTTCTCATGTCTGTAAAATCTGTATTCGGATTAAGATAATGTGTACCAACTTTCCAAAACTTGAATGTAATATCATCTGGTCTATCGACACTTATTCCAGAATTATTTAATAAATCAAAAATGATATTTAACTGATCATCTTTATTATTTTTTACTAAAAATTTATATAATCTTTTTGCATTATAATATTCTGTATAACATGCCATTAATACTTTATCATTCATTAATATTACTTTTCCAGGTAGATTTTGGGTTTTAATTGAATTCTTTATATTATGACCATTTTTCCAAAAAGCATAAACTCTAATATATTCACATCCATCTACTAAATTATAAATCTTATTAGCATTAGGTATATTAATTAATATATTAGGGTTTTTTTCAGTTGCAATAACTAGTTTATTACAAGAATATACTAAACCATTATTACATTCTAAAAAATATTTTTTACTAACTCTATTAATTATTCTAACACAAGTATTTAATATAATATTTTCTTCAACACCTTCTTTTAACTTATCTAATAATGATGTGTATCCTCCATTTTTAATAAAACAAAGTTTAAAATCAGAAACTCTTAATAATTCATAGATTGTTTCATCTTCTAAAACATAGCCTGGATCAGCATTAAGATAAGTTAAATAAAGAATATTTTTTTTAATTACTTTACTAACTTCAAAATTAAAATAGTATAATAAAAACTCATCGAAAGTTAATTTTAATCTTTGAATTTCTTCTTTATTTTTTTTATAAACTTGTCTCATAAAATCTATAATAATTTTATTTTCTTTATAAAAATTTTTTTCATTTGGTGTTTTTCCTAAATAATCTATAAAATGATAAGATGATATAAATTCAGAAGTTTCTAATCCATATTCCTTACATAAATTTAATGTATATTTATTAGTTGGTTTAATAACACCACCTCCTAAACTTATTTGAGTACCATTCCATTTTTTGTTATAAATTCGTCCGCCAATTCTATCTTCTCTATCTAAAATTAAATAATTTTCTGGCTTAAATTTTTTTACATAATATAAACCAGCAGATCCAGCTCCAATAATTATTGTTGAATATTCCATAAGCTTTTATAGAATAAACAAAGAAAAATATTTATTTATAATTTACTTCTAAATATAACATTCTAATTCTTGAGGATCCATTCTTAATCCCTCTAAAATAATTTTGTCTCCGTGATATTTGTAATCATAGAGTAAACCTAAATAATATGAAATAACTTCCCAGCTAATCGGTTTATCTTCATTATCTTTTATTTCCTTATTGGAAAATTTATGTTTTAAAACACTCAGGTTTTCTTTAACCCATACTTCCTTTGACTTTGATGTATAATTACCCATTCTTTATATATATAGTATTATAGCTGTAATATTCATATTATTTTAAATAAAAAAAAATCAATTTTTTAAAAAAATTGATTTTTTTCTTAGTTTGAATTAAACTTAAATTCTACATTAGTTTTCAAAAGGTGTAAAATGCAATCAATAACAGCTATAATTGATAATTATGAAAAAACAGGTAGAGAAATTATATTACCATATAACTCATTTGTAGTTTGTCTTAGACTAGATAATTATATAGAATTTAAGGAAGAATTACTTAAACCTTATGATAAAAACTTTTTTTTCAGCATTTGTAATACAACAAATGATCTTATAAACAAGTTTAATTGTTCAACTATATATACATTTGAAAACGAAATTAATTTAGTATTTAGTAAAATATGTACTGCAGAGGAGTATCAAATAGGAAAATCTATTAATCCAGGTGAAATTAGTTATAACCATATTTATAATGGATTGCCATATAAAATATCAAATGCTATTTCATCTTATTGTTCAGTAAAATTTAATTTATATCTTGATGAAATACTATCAAAAGAAGATGTTAGCTTAAAATATAGTTCAAAATTTAGAGAAATTGTTAAGAACCACCAACAAATTTTTTCATGTTCAATTTATGAATTGAATTCTGAACAAATATATAATTATATTATTTTACGTATGAACACTTGTGAAGAAAATTTAATAATATCACTAGGAAAATACTATCTTGGAGAAAGGTCAGTTTATAATAAAAATGTTCATGAGATCCTTGATATGTTAAAATTTGTAGATATAAAACTAGATGAGAGACCATATTATATGTTTTATGGTATATTTGGTAAAAAATTAGATACTGACACAATAATATACAAATCTTTTGATTTATCAGAAATACCTGGTCCTGTACAATTAATCTTAGAAGATTATTGGTCTAATACTGATGACTCAATTGATATATACAACCTATAAAAAAATTGAATAAAAATATTAATACTAATTTTATATAATAATAATCCTTATAAATATCAAAAATGTATAATTATCAAATTGACTATCAGCATCTAAACGACTCATGGTTATCACTAATAGGTATTTTAGTTTTAACAATGATGACACTTACTAATGAATTCAAATCTGTTATGATAATGTATATGATAACAATGTTATCTGCATTTGTACTTAAATATTATAATTATGGTACAATTCCAAACTTATTTTATTGTTTCCTAATAGTTACATTAATTAATTACGTAGTTAATATATTTAATTACACTGTAATGATGAATGAAGAAATTCAAAAACTTAGTAAAGTATTAGAAGTATATGGAAGAGAAAATCTTTTATTTGATATTGTAAATACTAAAGAAAAAGTTAATGCTGAATTCTTAATAAATTATTATAAAATTCAAATTAGTGGAGACAAAGAAAAAATAATTAATACAATTAATAATATAATTATTCCTGAAAATATTAAAATGTGCCAAATAGAAGAGATTAAAGATAGAATAAATAAATTTATTTTATATGTTAAAACTGAAAAATTCTTTGTACAAAATTCAGTTTATATTTGGGGATTTGTTCCTTCTAATTCAATGATTGAATTTTATATTAAACTTATCAACCAAAAAAAATATATATGTCAAAAAAATAAAAATTATTCTGATCTCAAAGTTAGAGCTTGGAGTGTTCTTAAAGGAATTAAAAATAATTTTGATGCCGTTGATATGTTGGAATATTCTTTAATTGATAGCACTGTACCTGATTATAAAATTAATAACGAAGAATATTTTTATCTTCTAAACAAAACTATTGGTGGTATTGAAAGATATTTTGATATCTATAAACATAATAATTACTATTTTATCTAAAAAATTAATATATTAGTTTATTTAATTTATCCTCTGTATATACTTTCAAAATCTGAAGAAGTGTAACATATTCCTTTATTATCTTTTCCAAATTCTTTCATATTATGACATTGATGAACACCATTTACTTTAGAATAAACTCCATTGAAAAACCAACATTCATTTCTAAAGTTTCCTTCAGTTTTACCTGATTTAATATTTGTAATATCTACATTTCTTTTTGACATACTTTTATCTGGTATATTACAATTTGATGAAGCTGTTGTTATCTTAAAAGCTTCTTTTTTTGAAGAATGATAATACATATAAGTCAAAACAACTACTACAACTAAAACTATAAGTAAATTAACATTTTTTCCTTCGAACATATTTAATATATATAAATTATTAGGTATAAAAAATTTGAATAAATAATTTTATATTCATTTAATAATCAAATTTATAATATAAAATGAATACCGATACACAAACTAATATTACTGTTCCGATTAATAACACTGAAAATATCGAAGTCCAAGCTGATTCTATTACGGATATTTACTCTTATCTTACTGATAAAAATGTTAAAATTTACGACTCGACTATTGATATTTATGATATAGTTAATCAATTTCTTGAAAAAAAACAAGGTGATGAATCTTTTATTATTATTGATTTAGGTGATATTATGAGACAATATAACAAATGGAAAAGACTTTTACCTAGAGTAACTCCTTTTTATGCTGTAAAATGTAATCCTGATCCTATTATTATTGGGTTGTTAAACAAATTAGGTTGTTCTTTTGATACTGCTAGTAAAAATGAAATTCTTAAAGTAATTGAGTTGGGAGTTCAATCTTCTAATGTAGTTTTTGCTAATCCTTGTAAACCAGTTGATTTTATTAAATTTGCTCGTTCAAATGACGTTGATTTACTTGTAGTTGATAGTATTTATGAGTTACATAAAATAAAATTATATCATCCTGACGCCCAAATACTTATTCGCATTCAAACTGATGATTCTAAATCTAGATGTAGATTTAATTCTAAATTCGGTGTAAGTCTAGAAGAAGTCGAAGGTATTATCTTGATTGCTAAACAATTTGGTATTATAATCAAGGGAGTTAGTTTCCATGTAGGAAGTGGTTGCGAAGATCCAACAGTTTTTAGAACAGCATTAACTGACTGTAAAAGTGTTGTTGATATTGCTAAAAAACATGAAATCGATTTGGAAATTATTGATATAGGTGGAGGATTTCCTGGTATTGATGATGTTAAAGTTAGTTTTGAGGCTATGGCTGATATTATTAATAGTTCAATTGATGAACTATTTGGAGAAGATACGACTATTAAATTTATTGCTGAGCCCGGTAGATATTTTGTTACATCCTCACATACTCTTGTCGTTTCAGTTATAAATAAAAAAGAACTGACTGATAAAGAAACTGGTGCAAGAAAAAATGTTTATTATATTTCCGATGGTGTCTATGGAACTTTTTCCGGACAAGTTTATGACTATGCTAAATTCCAATTAGAACCATTCAATGAAAGAAATGAAAAGACTTATCCAAGTATAGTTTGGGGACCATCCTGTGACTCAATGGATAGAGTATCTCAAGAATGTATGTTACCTAATCTTGCTATCGGAGAATCAATTATTATTAAAAATATTGGAGCATATTCTACAGCATCTGCAACTGAATTTAATGGATTTCCTTTACCAAGTATTCACTACATTATTACTTAATTTCAAAAAAATAAAAATTGATTTTTACTACTAATATTAAAATTTTTTATATTAAAAGATGTCTAGTTCACAAGAAAAATATTTTAATATTATCAATAAAATAGATAAGGATAAACCATCAAATGATCTTGATGAAATTCTAAACATTAGATACAATATCAAACATTATAAATATGATGATAATAAATATCTTATAATTTTACGTAATGATTATGAGAGTGCTAGTTTTGATTATGATGCTGGATCTCCTAGTCCTCATTTAGAACTATTAAGAGGTACTCTTTATGAATATCCTATCAATTTTAATAATTATAATGTAATTGCTAAAAATAAAAATGGTGATGAAACAAATTATTTTAACACTTATTTAATTGGTTATAATATAGACGAAATATGTGAAAGTATTATGTATGATAAATTTTGTTCATTTTCAAATTTTGATAATTATATTTCTAGATTTCTACTTGAAGATAAAGTTGAGTTTGTAAAATTTTATCCTCAATTAAATGAATTTACTTCAAAATCAACTATTTTTGAACTTGTTAAAAATTATGTAGAAGACTTTGGTAAAAATAATATAGCATGTGCAATTATTGAACACAAACAAATTAGTAGTTGTGAATATAATATTAATATTATTGGATATGAGGATCATATTGATGTAGAAAAAATATTTAAGGCAAAAATTATAAATCCTCAGGCTTTTGATAATGCCGGTACCATTAATTTAGTTGATACTTTACAAAAAAAAATTAATGAATTAGAAAAAGAACAAGAACATATTGAAGATGAACCAGATTTAATTTCTTCAGATGTAAAATCTACTAACAGTAGTACTTCAGAAGATATGCCTGAAATTTCATGTGATGTTTGGTATATTGATTTTACTTATAATATTGATACTAATGTTTTAACCCTTGTATCAAATACAAGAATAATTGATAAAAATTGTTACTTAGAAAAAGATAATGATGATAATAGTGAAGAAAAAAATTACAAATTTTTATCTCAAGAAGATATTGATAGAGTATATTACAAAAATCCTCTAGGAGAATTATTCAGAACAAAATACTTACCTTATCCAAAATCTAAATATTCTCGATGTGGATGTGATTTTATTCAAATGATAGATGAAATATTCATCGCAAAACCTACTATTATTATTCCTGTTGAAAAACTTTGATAATAAACTTGGATAAAATTTAGATTAAAAAATTTATTTAACAAATAACTAATATATATTTTATTATACTATGGAAATAACGGAAGAACTTGAAACTTATTCTAATAAAAATATTATTTATGATAGTAAAAAACTTTATTATTTAGATGGACTGGGTGAAGGAGTATATGAATATTCTATTGAAAAATTAGGTTCATATGGTGAAGAAGAATTTTATAAACTTGTTTTATATAAATATGAAGAATATAATTCTAATTCACTTATTGATTATTTTCAAGTTGAATATACTTATAATATAAATTTTGGAGTTGTTGAACTGACAACTAAATACACTTTAGAAAATATTTATGGACAATCTGAAAGAGACTTGACATTTAGAATTGTTTACTCTGAAAGTTCTGATGAAAATATTCATAAGGAAATATCTTCAAAAGAAGATAGTAAGTTACCATATATATTATCTTTTAATTCGAAACTTGTTATGTGTTTACCAAAAGTATTAGAGCAAATTCATATGAAAAAACTTAATTTTATAGTTAGAAAAAAGAAAGTATATATTTACTAAATCTTTTTCACTTAAAAAGGTGTAATAACAAAAATTGATTTTAGAATTAAAAAATATAAATATATATATTTATATTTTTAAGATGCCTAGACTTGCTATTATTGATGAAAATAAGTGTAAACCTAATAAATGTTCAAAAGAATGTATTAAAACATGTCCACCACAAAAATCGGGTAAACAGGTTATTGAAATTGAAGATTTAGGTAAAAGTTTGCAGATTGAAACTCAGGCTAATAAATCTGATATGGTTAGACAAAAAACCATAGAAAAACTTACTGACAAAAAACAAATTGCTAAAATTGCTGAAAGTCTTTGTATTGGTTGTAATATGTGCGTAAGAGCTTGTCCTTTTGATGCTATTAAAATTATTAATTTACCTGAAGAAAATCCTGCTGACATTATACATAGATATACTGTCAATGGTTTTAGATTATACAAACTTCCTATTATGAAAAAAAATCAAATTATGGGTATAATTGGAGAAAATGGTGTTGGTAAAACAACTTTGATTGATATTCTCTCAAACAAAATTAGACCTAATTTTGAACAATTTAATAAAGTTTTTACTGATAAAGATATAATAACCAAATTTAGGGGTTCTGTTTTACAAGACTATCTTAAAGATCTTTATCAAAACAAATTAAAATTCTCTATCAAAGAACAAAAACTAAAAGGATCTATTAAGAACTTTAATATCCCTGTTAATCAATTTATTAGTTCTCAGGGCATAGAAGTAAATATTTCTTCTCCTACTTTTATTTCTTTGGAAATCAACAAAATATATAATAATAACTTGAATACTTTATCTGGTGGTGAATTACAAAGATTATTGTGTTGGATTACTGTTAGTAGAGATGCTGATGTTTATATTTTTGATGAACCTTCGAATTTTCTTGATGTAAAACAAAGATTAGAAGTATCAAAGCTTATAAGATCATTAATTAATTCTAATAAATATGTACTTGTGATTGAGCATGATTTATCAATGTTAGATTATATTGCTGATGAACTTTATATCGTGTTTGGTAAACCTAGTGCTTATGGTATTGTTTCTAAACCATTGACACCTTTAGAAGGTATCAATATGTATCTAAGTGGTTATATTAGTTCACAAAACATTAGATTTAGAGATGAGGAATTTAATTTAAAACCTGCTTCTGAAATTACGGAAACACCTAATACAAGCTTAATTGTAAATCCATTAGTTAAAAATGAAGATAAAGATAAAGTTG
>JACCDO010025427.1_pt1 | contig 10211 bp, 9 predicted proteins | sample 7446101 | NCBI WGS metagenome assembly JACCDO01 (sample SAMN15323440, study PRJNA562643) | freshwater metagenome | isolation source: river surface water | place: USA:Blue River Watershed | collected 2017-08-16
AACAGAATATATAAATAATTTAACTAGTAGTATATGGGAACAACGTTTGTATAATAATGTAAATGGTGAATGGAAAGCGACACCGTCAAATAATACTCGTAAATTAGATACAATTATATTAAAAAATTCACTAAAAGATGATATTAAAACTGATTTACAATTATTTTTAAATTCAGAAGAATGGTATAAAGAACGTGATATACCATATACAAGAGGTTATATGTTTTATGGCCATCCAGGAACAGGTAAAACATCAATGATTAAAGGTATTAGTTTATATGCAAAACGTCATATTCATTCATTAGTATTATCGGATGTATCATCTGATACTGAATTAATGAATTTACTTAAAAGTATTAATTATAAGGAAACAGTATTAGTTATCGAAGATATTGATGCGACATTATCAGTAGTTAAATCACGTGATGATAAGTCTAAATCAGATCAAAAGATAAAAGATAATAAAGACGAAGAAAGTGATTCAGAAAGTAATAATAAACCTAAACAAAATGAAAATAATTCAAAATCGAGTTTAACATTATCTGGGTTATTAAATGCAATTGATGGTGTATTTACATGTAATGGTAGAATACTTATAATGACTACAAATCATCCCGAAGTATTAGATAGTGCATTAATTAGACCTGGACGTATAGATTCAAAATATTTATTTGATAATTGTGATAAAAAACAAATAAAAGAATTATTCGAAATGTTTTTTAGTAATGAATGTGATATGGAACAATTAAATAATATTAAAAATAATAATTATTCACCAGCACATATTACATCTGTCTTTTTAAGATATCGTAATCAACCAGGTGAAGCATTAAAACATCTGGATGATATTGAAACAAAAATTCTTATACCAAAATTAGAAAACCAATTAAACACAAAGAGAACCTTAAAAGAAGAAAATGTTAATTTAATAACTAATGTATTTGGATTAACAAAAGCATAAAAAAATTATATATTAATTATAATTTTATATAATATATAAATTAATGACTAAATATTACCATATTCATATAGGAACTAAAAAGATTGGTAAATTAATAAATGGAAAACCATTATTTTTAGATATTAGTGGAGGACGTTATAATGCAATGTGGAAACAAATAGCAAAAAACGATGAGTACGATGGTTATATTGAATATTCAATTGATATACCTGAAAATTTATTTACAGAAGAATTAAAACCAAATACATATAAGATATTACGTATAACTAAAAATAATAAAAAAGAATATGAAAAAATTATAAAAAAATTAAAAAAAGATGGTTTATGGTCTTATTTATTAAGTAATAATTATATAGGTTTAGATACAACAGATGATTTATTTCATAGAACAAATAAATTTAAATGGATATTTTCAAATGAATTAATATTATATAATTTCGATAAAGTAAGTAAATTAAAAATAGAAGAAATAGTAAAATTTTAAATTAAATATCATAATAATTTTATAATATTTAGTTTATATTGAATTAATAATATTTTTATTTGATTTTGAAATAACTAATGATTCAATGTTAATTTTATTAGTTTTAATAAAAACAATATTACCATATTCATTTGAATAATAAATTTTTTTAATACCAGAATTTTCTATAAAATTAAAACAATATTGACATGGTTTAGAATCACATAATTGTCCATCTTTATTTATACGAATAACAAGAATACTATTAGCTTTTTTATTTTTAAGAGATAAAATAGCTGACATTTCGGCGTGTGTTGAACATGAAAGCCTAGTTTTATTTATTATACGTAATCTTGGATAATTAAATCCAGTAGATATAACTTTACCATTACGGAGCACGACACAACCATGTCTATGCTCCATGTGGGACTTTTAAAGCCTGTTGATATGCAATATTAACTATTCTGTTAATTTTCTTAGAATTATACATATTTGTTTAAATTGATAATTAAAAGTAATATATTTTTATATATTTTTGTCCATTTATAAAATTTAATAAATATAAAAATTTGATTAATTTTAAAAAATGTAAATTTTTATATTGCCATGGTTAAAAATACGTGTGCGAAAGATTCTGCTATGGGTGTCTTAGAAAATAACATAGACAATACTAATTCTGGCTTAGTATTGACAAATGAAGTCCAGCTTACTAATCAGACTGTCATTAGTAGAGTAAGCTCAAACCAGTCAAATACAGATAGCTATAATTTAGCTATGAAAAAACAATTACAAAAAATCAAAAATGCAAAATTAAATATGTTTAGTATTTATATTCAACAATTATATCTTATTTATGATAAATTTAATGATGAAATGAATGATGAAAATTATGATTTATTATGTAAATTTTATGAAAAAAGACTAAATCCAGAATTTAAAAGAAGACATAAATTATATCCACGTATAAGTTCAATTTTAGATGAATATGAAATAAATAAAGTATTAAATAGTATTGGAATAAATGGTAATAATTTATCAAATAATTATTACGATTTATTTATGTGTATTTATAATGCAAGAACTCGTCATACTAAAAGAGATATTCCATCATTAAATGATAGATGTGGTGCAGAAATGTCTAGATATTTTCAACGCACATTCTTTCAATATAATTATATCGATAAAGATATCCTAGATTTTATTGAACATAATAATCATATAAATCTGAAATATGAAGATTTTATACAATTTGGATTAAATGAAGATGAATATAAGGTGTTGATTGAATTATCAGATTATATATATGATATATATTTTAAATATGCCATAAATAAAATAAGAGAAGAAATACATAACAGAAGAGTATTGTATGTGGATGATTATGGACAACCTGGATTAACATACTATACATTTAAATTTATATTAGACCTTCATAATCTTAATTTATTACAGGATGAGCGTAGTAATTCAATTAAATTTATGGAGAATTTGCCATTATTTATTACTTTTGAAGAACAACAATTAATTCAACATTGTAAATTAATATGGGATATTCGTGAGCAAATTCGTAGTCCTGATTATTTAAGTTTTCACATTGATTATAAATCAAGTGAGAATAATAAAACTTATGGAACTTGTGCAATTTGCTTAGAAGAAAATAAATATTTACGATATGTTTGTAAAAATGCACATTCTTGTTGTAATAATTGTATTTATAAATTAAAAGATAATAAATGTCATATATGTCGTATTTCAACTAATGATAATCATGACCATTCATTTCATTAACATCTTTATTTGTATATTTTTGTATGTTTTTAATATTACTATAAGTCTGTATTAGTAATATATGTGAATAAATTAACAGACATATAGTTTTTATCCATTTATAAAATTATAATAAAAAAAAATTTGATATAATTGTATTATAATTTTTTTTATATTGCCCAATGGAGGCAAACAACAGAGGCCTTACTTCGAAGGCTGTAGACAAAATGTCCGAAGTAGCTAGTAATAGAGAGCTTAATACTATTACCATTATTGATAATTCAGAGGTCAATAATGCTCAGAATGTTACTCTGGATTCTACTAATCTGACTGTGGTTAGTAGCGAACAAGCGAATCAGTCTTTAAGTAAAGAATATATGGAAAGACAATATTCAATCTGGCATTTAGAAGAAAGATATGACGATTTAAAATCAAAGAGACGTTATGATTTTACTGAAAAAGATGAACAAGATTTTGAATATAGAGAACGTTCGTTAGGAGATGCATATTATTTAGATTATCTTGACGAATTAAATGAAGAAAATGAAGATAATTAAAAAAATTATCCTAAGCTCCATAAATATTAATAATTTCTTTACTTAAACAATGTGTTTTTAAACACAAAACCATATTTTACCCTTTTATAAAAAATTTTTTAATTAATTATTTTTTTTCGAAATATATTACTTATATTTTAAAATTATATAAATTAAACAGTTTAATTAAAATTATTAATTAAATAAAATTCATATAAAACTCAATTTTTTAATAGTTTTTATTTTGGCATTTTAGTAATTAATTTTTATTCTATACACAATGGATACATATTTTTCGGAATTTATTACTCATATATTAATTTAAAAACTAATAGTTGTATATATATAAATAATGTATATTTGTAAGCGTTGTGGTAAAGATAATAAATTTAAATCTAGATTAATTGAACATTTACAATCAAAACGATTATGTTATCCATCATTAAGTGATATTGATAGAAATATAATAATAAATAATTTGAATGAAGATACTACTATCAAAATAGTAGATAATTTAAAATATTATGTATGTAAATATTGCAAAAAGCATTATAAATCTGCATCAAGTAAATGCAATCATCAACAAAATTGTAAATTTAAAAATTATATGAATACTACTTATGATATATCAAATAATATTTTAAATAATAATTATAATACAACCTCTAATAATATTAACAATTCAATGGTGAATTCACAGGTTAATATAACAACAAATGATTATTCAAATAATAATCAAAATATTTTTAATTTAAATGATGTTAATCAAGTAAATGCATTATTAAAATATCATGATATAAATTCTATTTTATCATTTCCAACTTATTCAATTGGTTGTTTAGTTGAAAATAATGGAAAATTATTAAAGAAACATATAGAAAAGTCTAGAATAGAAGATAATAATCCATCAACATCATATAAGTCAGATTATAATTTTGTAATGAATATATTAAAAGAAATTTTATCATCTTCGGACTTAAGAACTAAAAATATGTATATTAATAATATTACTGATAATATTGCTTATTGTATGATTGATAATAAATTTTATGCAATTGAATTAGATACATTATTTAAGATAATGTTTAATCATATACCAAATTTAATATTACATTTGATTAAAATAAAAGATAAATTTAATGGAGTTTCTTTTAAAGATAAAAAATATGCAAAAGATGCATGTGTTAATTTTACAGAATTTTTAAAACAAGATAATCAAACCGAATTTAAAAATATGATTATAGAATGTATTTTTAATAATAAAAAAGCATTAGAAGAATTATTAAAATCTGCTAAACCTCAAGAACTTTTAGAAAATAATAATAATGAGTTAAGAACTATAAATTTTAATTCACATGAAACGAATAGATTAAGAACAAAGATTGGTGCTAGACCATTTAATTCAGATATAACTGAAAGTATACATTTAGAGACAAAGCCACTTAAAATAAAATTTAAAAGTTCTATTAAATCAAATGAAACCAACGCAAATACTTCTGAAAATGAAATTGAAATTAATTATGATAATACAGATAATAAATATTTTTCCGATGGTAAAATTTGCTATAGAACCAAATATAAAGGTATCGATATATGGTATAATGAAAACCATAATGTAGGTGTACCATGCTCATTTAAAAAGACAAAATTATATCCTAAAAAAAAACTTATTAAATTACTAGATTTTATGATTAATGTTAATAATGGTGAATTAACTGAATCTGAATCTGAAACTGAATATTATTTAGAATTCGAATCTGATTCAGAATAATTATTAATTATACGACTGCATAAAACTTATTAAACCATTTCGCAAATTTATTCATACCATTGGAATTTAATTTTATTTTAAATATACCATTATAAATATTATTATGAGTAAATGGATTAGTTGAATTATTATTTAACGTATTAATAATGATTGTATCACCATCTATTTTAAATACGTTAGAAGTAAAAATATTTTCATAAAAATTTAAATGGTCATATGTGTCATCAATTTTAAATGAAGACATAATATGTAAATTAACAGTTGAATTCATACCTATAAATGATAAGCTAAATATTTTCAAGTCAAAATCATAAATTATATCATTATTTTGAGAAATAAATATAGAACCAATCAAATGGTTATTTTTAAAGTGAATAGTTTTAGACATTTTGTAATGAAATTATAGGAAAAAATAATTGTAATCAAATTTTAATTAATACTATTTTTTTTGATACAATTTAATTTTTGATAGTTTTAATAATTAAATTAGTTAAATGTTCCTGCCATTCTAATGTTATTTTTTCCACATGTTTCATTTTATCATCACCATTTGATTGTAATGGTAAAAATGGGTCTAAAATATAGTGTTTATAATGAGATAACAATGTTAATATAATACCAACATGAGTAGGATTATTATATTGGAATACTGTATTCATTATAATTTTATGAAATGAGTCTTCAAAACCTAAATTATATAAATAATTAGTAATTTCCCACTTTTCTATATCAGAAAGTTCAGTTGGTGAAGTAATTAATTTATCAATTAGATAATCAACAGTAATAACATCTTTTTTATTTATTATAACATCATTTTCACAATTTTTAAATAGTTCATCATCCTGGATTGTATTAATACATTGTAATATTTTATTTTTTAGTTCTTCAACCTTTTTATCGCATTCGGAACTGCTATTACAACTACAAATAAATGAAATTAAATTAAAAGGTTCAAATAAAGCAGAATGACTACATGAATCATCCGTATTTGAACGAGTAGTTTTATAATAAGTTATATCATAGCTACGTTTCATATCAAAATTATTACAAGTATAACCTAAAATATTACCAAGAAATAATTGAAAAGCATTTTTATCAAGTGTTTCAAACATATGGTTAATATCAATATCAGATGTATTTTTAGTAATTAGGTAATTATCTTTAAAAGTTTGAATTTTTAAATTAGGATAATTATAACGTATAAAATCAAGTATAGAATCAATTCTAAGTTGATAAAAGCCATAATCACATGATTGAATAAGCCATGCTTGTCGAACATCTTGTGTAATTAATTCACAATGAATTCGATTTAAAATTGGAATCTCAGAATAATCAGACATTCAAATATATTTTAATTAAAATTAGAAATCATTAAATAAAAATCAAATTTAAATAAAAAGTATCTAATATAATTAATACATAATCATCCATAGTCAGACTTAAGTCCATTTAAATATATAGTAAGTTTATGGAGAACTATGTAAATATTATATATGACTTATATAAGACTGTGTCCTTTATGGACAACTGTTGCTAAGCATCAGTATATAAACAACACAAGATAAACTAGTTTTGTGTAAGACTAATACCTGATTATATCGGCTCGGGGTAACTAGTTCCTGAGAAACAGGTTAGCACATTGTGCTTCCCCTTTTAACCCCTTAATATTAAAGGAGATAGTTAGAAAGAACCTGGGTTCTTTCCTTGCAGTCGCCAGAGTGGGCTACTTAAAAAAGAATACTAAAATATAATTCTAAACAAACATTATTACCAAATTAAATAAAATTTGATTATTAGGTAATAAATAATTTAATTTTAAAAAACAAAAATGCATTTAAATTATGAAAAGCTAAAGCCATTTAAATTTGAATTAAATGAAGCAGAAACAGATTATTTCATAAATTTATATAATAATACAATTAAGAATATTCAAAAAGAAAAAAATGAGCTTAATTGGTTTCAAAAATTATTTAGAAAGAATAATCAAATAGACTTTAATAAAGTTAAAGATAGTAATTTATCGATAGAAATTTTAAATAAATATATGAAAAAAAATAAAGATATTATATTTGATAAATCACGTTTTAGTAAAATACATATTGGAACAGTTAATGATAATAATTATGAGAGTTGTTTAGATTCGTCATTATTATGTCATAAATTATTAGTAATAGTTGAAAATACTAGACCGATTATTATGGATAGTGAAGTATTATTTTCACAAGATGATGGAACAATCTTTAAAGAAAGACATTATTTTGATATAGGTGATGCAATATTATTAAGACCTCATAATGTTATAACTCCAATATATGGAGAGATTGAAACAGAATCAGAATCAGAATCAGAATCAGAATCAGAATCAGAATCAGATAATGAAGATGAATCAAATGAAGAGGAAGATGAATCAAATGAAGACGGTGATAATGATGAAGAATCTAAATCAGAATCAAAAGAAGATAAAGATGAAGATGAATCAGAATCAGAATCAAAAGAAGAATTTGTAGATACTTATATAGAAGAAAAGGTAGATGAAGATAATATAAATAAATTTAGTAAGAACACTGTAAGGTATATAATTATAGATATAACTGATAAAGAAGGTGGATTTAAAATGGATAGAAGATATTTTAATTAAAATAAAAAAAAGCTAGAATAATATTTATTTTTTTGTATTAATTTTAATAAGACATAATAATATTTAAAACATCCGGTCCTAAAAAACCAAGTGAATTTTCAACTTCAGAAATATATTTAATCAAGTATTCACTATAGAATATATCAACATCAATAAAAGGGTTATTAATAAAATTTAATTCTTTAATATCTGTAATAAATGGTTTAAAATTGAAGTATTCAATATATTTTAATTTATAGATAGAATTAACTGTATAAATAGAATTAGTTCTAAACCAAAGTTTTAATTTTTCTAGAATATTTATTTTATTAATAATTTTAGAATTAATATATGTAGTAGATTCCAATTTATAAAAATTCTTAAAAACTTCAATAAACTCAATCAGAATAATATCATAAATTAAAATTTTAAAATCAGAACAATATTCAGTTTTAAAAATTTTAGAAGATGGTTTATATAAAATACCATTACATAAATATGAACCTTTAAAATTAGCATCATAAAAACCGTTTCCTGTAATTCCTCTAAGAGAATTAATTATTTCAGTTTTAAATATATAATTATTATGATAAAATGTTTTACTGTGGAAATTATAATTTTTATTATTAAAAATCTTAATTATTGATTTGTAAGAATATTTATAAATATCACTATCAATCGAAAAATTTAATAAAGATTTACAATAATTATAATTTCCACAATCAAAAATTTTATCAATATAAATAGCTGTATCACTAATTTTAGTTGAATTATTCCATTGTTTAAAATTATTAAACAATTCAAAATTAGATGAATTATTAATCATATAATCACAATTAAATTCATTATCTAGTTTGCAATTCAATTCTAATTCAAGAAAATCAATAATATCTTTATTAAAGAATGAAGGATAATTATCAATTATTTGAATTAAAATAGTGCTTTTACTAAATTTAATGTTTTTGAAATCGGTATAATAGTAATTAGTTTCACCCGACTTTAATTTTTCATCATAATTATTTAAATATGGACGTTTAAAATTATATGTCAAATTATTTTTTATCATAATTCGAAGAGGTTCAATTAAATTAAAACCACATGAATGGACCCATAATAAATTAATTTGTTCATTATCTAATTTAATTTTTTGATTACATTCATCTATTAAATATTTTAATATATCAAAATGTCTTAATGAATAAATGAATAAGTCAATAACTCCATTTTTAAATTTAATATTCTTAAATTCGTAATCTAATGATGATAAATATTTAACCATTTCTAAATTTAAATTTGAATCAAGTTTTGTAATATCGATTTCGACATTTTCAAAAATATACTTTAAATCAATTTTAAAATTAGTAAAGATATATGGCAAATTATCATAAAATAATTGATACTGTTGTTGTTTAACAATAATATCACGTATTGCGTTAGAATCTTTAGAATATAAATAATCATTAAACTTATCAGAATTATAAGAAATATTCATATTCTGACAAAAATATGGTAATCGACTGGTATCTAAATTTTTCTTTTTATTATTCTTAGCTTTTTTATTTTTATCTGAATTAACACCCTTATTCGAACTATCAGATACCGAACTAATAAGGCAACGAGCACGCACGCTGACGCGGTCATCAATCCCGATGACATTAGGTCCAACACCCTCCGGTTGGCTTGGCGTAAGGGTTTTTCGCACTCCATTACTAGGCATCTCTATATTTGACATAGACACAATACTGGAGAGGACTGTGAATCCGGTTATTTCCTAACCTTAGTTAGAAAACAGAGCTCCAATTTGAAAAATAACAATTTAAAAAAAATATCAAATTTTATTTATTTCAAATTTTATAAAAGGCTAGATAATTATTACATTAAATAATAGTGTAAAATAAAAACAGTGAACTTTATGGACAACTGTTGCGTATTGCTAAGCCATACCTGTTAATCAGTATAGATTTATGTTAGTTAATTTAAGATATTATATTGTATAACATAAGACTGGATAAAAATATACACCAGGAAAACAAGTTAGACTTCTAAGAAGCAATCTATAAATTTAAATATGTTAGTGTAGGACTAATCCATAATAA
>JACCDO010835138.1_pt1 | contig 10211 bp, 7 predicted proteins | sample 7446101 | NCBI WGS metagenome assembly JACCDO01 (sample SAMN15323440, study PRJNA562643) | freshwater metagenome | isolation source: river surface water | place: USA:Blue River Watershed | collected 2017-08-16
ATGTGACTCGATGCTGCAATCTTCAACTGATCTTCCCTTTCTTTACTGTTTGGAGGCATGGAAGACGACATATATATCAGCAAGACACCGAATGAATAGATATCTATTTTATTAGTGAGTAGATTTTTTTCAAGCGATTCTGGTGACATATATTGTGGTCGACACACTGATGGAGTTGATATATTACTTCTAAAATCGGCAATCTTTGCTACATTGTTACTACCGATAAGTATGTTAGATGCGGTAAGATTTCCGTGTACCAAGTCGTTATTATGCAGGAATATTAAGCCGTTGCTAATGTCTGATGCATAATCCAGTATATCAGCAGTACTTAAACGTGAGACATTTTCTAAAATTTGAACTAAATTATAGGGAACGTATTCGGTAACTAATAAGTTAAAAGAATCAATGCCGGTCAAATCACTGGATGCACCTAAAAATAGCTGTATGTTTGGATGCCTTAATTTCCATAACAAATCTAGTTCTTTTTTATCATCAATACTCGTTGTTAACTTTTTCACTACCACCTCAATCTTATTCCATTTGCCAAATACGATTTGATTATTGTTAGTTGAATGAGTTGTATTTTTAGTTATCAGCGTTTTTGCACCTGCGGACGCACTATCGTTGAATGAAACTCTTTTCACCTCTGATGTACTAGTATTTCTCATACCATCATTTCCTCCTGACAAACCATCATCGATCTCTAGTGCATCGTAATAAATCTGCCAGTGGCGCTGTTTCAGCGACGACTTCATAGCCAGACTCGTCGCACGAACCACGCCGAGCCAACGCTTACTTCTCCTTTTAAGTTTTTTTTTTTTCTTCTTTTTTCCAGTACCGGTCTTCTGGGGATTTCAATAATTTATTAGTTTTTTGGTGTCTCTACCACATGCGCATTCTTGAAGACTTCGAACGCAATCAGTTGTCCCGAATATTTGTTATATTGTATAAAACATCGAACGAAAGCCATAAAACGCCATGGGAAAAGTCGGTGCTGTACCGGTTAGATTACCTGAAAATTCAGTGAAAAAGTTTCAGAAAAACGTCCAGTATAAAAATAGGTATTCAGGTAGTTAAAAATGTCGACGTTGCAGGAGGTACAGCAGCGCCAGTTCGCCGAGGATCATCAGCGGATAATGCGGGCTTTATATGATAGTGTTAGTAAAAATAATGAATTGCATATCCAATTACGCCGAATGAAAGAAGAATTAGTTTCAACAGCATTACGATTACAAGTAGCAACAAAAATCAAACAAGATGATGAGAATACTATCTCATCCTTGCGTAGAGTTGCAGAAGAAGCTCGAACGGAAGCAATTATTGCTAATAAGCAATCCCATGAAGCAAATGAATTAATTCAATCATTAAAAATAGAAATATCTTCACTGAAGCGTAAGCTAAAGGAGCTTACACAACTCAACAATAACTCTATAATGACAGGAAATATGACAAATGGAAAAGAAAAGTATGATGCAATAGCTGAATTTAGTGTGAAAGCGGATCATGAAGTAGATAATTTATTCAATAAACTGACTATCTCTGAACCGTTGGCGCAGATGATTGGTAAAAAAACTGTTAAGAATATGAAAGTTGATAATGATTTGATTACCCCATTCCAAGTGTATAAAATGGAAAAGTATTTATACACCCCTGATAATCCATACTATCTATTGCAGGATCATTCAAGGGAGCCTTCAATAGACACCAAGGCATTGAGGAAAGTTGCATCACGTAATGGAAAACGAAATTTATCAAGTTCTACCAATTCTTTGCCCAATTTAAGTAATACTAGTCCTATCAAGGGGATGGCATCAGTGATTGTGTAGCCTGTAGACAGCTGAAGAAAGTAAATTTTGTAAATTTGTTATTAGTGATTAATTAAATACATATTAAACATTATTGTCAAGAGTAGCAGTTGAAGTTTGGGGCGCGTTCGTGGGAACCGTTGTGTTTAGGGATATTCGTGCTTTCATAATCGATTTGTTTTTTTTCGCTTTTTGTATTAATTCTTGTTCAAATTCACTCATTGATGATATTTTATCCAAACTGAATACGTTACTTGGAACATCCTCAAACTTATCTACTAATACATAATCACTCAAAATTTCGGTATTAGAACCAAAATTTTCATCACTTTTGTTGTTGCCAATACCGTCATTACCACTATCTACCCACGTTTCTTCGCATCTATTTTGTATTTTTATCGAGTCAATAGACTCAAACACATTGTCATTGCTTTTTGCTCTCTGTGATGGTGCATATCCTACTTCAGTTTGTTCAAAATCACTCTCATCGACTGTGATATGCTGTTTCTGTTGTCCAAGCTTATCATTAGATGAAATAGAGTTTTTTAATGAATTAGTCGCATCACTAGTCAATTTGTTAATCGACTTCCACATGCACTGAGATTTACGATGAGGAAATAGCTTACTGTTCATACAGTCACACGCCATTTGGTGCTAGCAATGGTTTTTGAACTATATATCGTTTTATTGTCTTAAAATTTGTAATCTGATCGCCAGATAGGACTCGGGTTGGAATGTAGAGAGCGCAAAGGAAAAAAACCATATTGCGATTAATGTTGAACTTAACAAGTATATACAATGTCAATGGAACAATTACTATCGCTGCAATTCAGCTCGTTACAAATTCAGTAATAAAAATAAGTTATAGAAGTATTGTAAAATCTCGAGTTGGTTTTGCAAAGACTGTGTAAATTTCATTCGTCACTCATATCTAACAACGATTGCGTGAATCAATTTACCACTCAATTAAGCACCAAATTAATTAAAATGAATTACATATTAACAAAGATTCTTTTTTTTCGTTGGGTTTGCTTTACTGAAAGTAGAAGTTTCTCTCGCATTATCTTCACCAACTACTCTGGCATAAACATCATTGTTCAACACATTGAAAATAATCAGCACGAGCATAAACATCACTGCTTTATTTCTTATCAATATACCAAATGCATTTAAGTCATCAATTGGCATTTCATCGTCAATGGTTTGGCTGCGCTTTAACACCACGTCGTCAAGCATAAAATAAGAATAAGCGATTGCCACAAGTAAGAGGAGGATGATTGTTGCTGACATAGTGTAGTAGTTGTTGTTTTATCAGTCAAAGTTACCTTGTTAGCAACAATATTATTGCGTAGTGAGTCCAGCTAAAACTGGACACAGTGTCCGACACACAAAAAAAGCGGTCCCAACTTGGAGTCCCAAAATTATGACAGACACAGATAGAGACAGTGACAGAATAAATCTAGTCACAAACGAATCACACTCTTGTTGTCTAATTGAAAGATGAGTGGTACTAGTCCTGAGGCATCGTCTGCAACAGACAAAACTGTTGCATCAACGATTGATACGTCAAGAGATGAGGAATATGCACGATTACTACAATCACAAGAAGGTGGTTATGTTCACTACGCGCATCCACCTGTAGGTTTTGTAGTACCCCATCCACCAGAGGGAAGTGCAGCATACTATTATGGCACATGGCGTCCTCCTGTCGCGAGGTACTTCCATGCTCGCGATGAGTGGTATGAGTTTTGGATGGGCATGATCTTCGTGGTATTTTGTTTAAGCTTTATATTGCTAACAATATCTATTATTTACTATTCAACTTAGAGTCATTGATGTAATCTAGTTATAGCTGTAACGTTAGACTTGTAAATCTGTGTTATTTTGTAAAAAGTTAAGTAAAAACTTATATTTTGTAATCTTTGTTGATTTAATAAAATAATACACAGTTAACTATAATTAGAATTTCGCAAGGTTCTTTCGAATAGGAGGTCCATCTCTACTATCCTTATTACTATCCTTATTAAATTCTCCAGAGCCATCTTTCCTTAGTCCATCTCGAGGTGGTCCATCTCTTTGTGGTGGTCTATCCCTACTATTAAAGCTACCAGTCTCTCGAGGTGATCTATCTCTATAACTACTCTCTCGAGATGATGGTCCGTCTCTATTAAATCCTCTTGAACCGCCACCGGATCCCCATTCATCTAAACTACTACGAGAAACATTACTTTTAGCGCTGACTGGATCATTATTACTATTACTGTTAGCATCGTTTCTACTAACAGATGATTTCTTATCCCAAGAAATTTCCCTTTCAACAGGTGCATTATTCATACGAGGTCTGTACTTATCATCATCAGGACCATCTCTACTACTACCACGCCATTGATCAACCTGGTCAGCCTTATTAAATCTACTTGACTCTCTAGGTGGAGCAGAATCAACAGGTAAAGATTGTCTCTCTCCCCACCTTGGTTCAGGTCTTGATTCTCTAGCTGGCGGTGCGGTATTGACTGGTAATGTTTGTCTCTCTCCCCATGCTGGTTCTGCTGCAGGTCTTCGCACATCTCTCGCTGGTACAGATGGTAGTGGCTTTTCTCTTCTACTCCAGTTGATGTCTTCTTCATTCCTTTTATTTCTTTCTCTTTCTTTCTCTCGTCGATTTTCTTCTTCTCGTTCTAGTGCTTCATCTTCTTCACGTTTACGACGCAATACATCAAATTGTTCTCGTTCTGTTCGTTCTCTTTCTTCTTGTGCTGCGCGTTCTAACTCTCTTTCTTCTTCTTCACGTCGAAGTTCTAAATCCTCTTCATATAACTTTCTAGCTTGTGCTATCTTGTAGTCTCTATGATCACGAATTGCATTGTTGCGCAATTGGATTAATTTCTCTTCGTATATAGCACGTTGTTTTGCAAGAATACTTTCTTCAAACTTGGCACGAAATGCTTGCATTGGTTGGTACCTCGACTTCTCGACCAAATCCTTCGCATGGTTCTCTCTATCAGTAACAGCTAAATCCTTCAGACTTTCCTCGAAACGAATCTTATCATTATTATACTGCTCAGCGTACCTCGATTTCACTACTTCGCCACCTTCTATACGCAATGCTCTTGTGATGTAATCTAATCGCTTCGCTTGTTCACTTATTCGTCGAACTTCTTCTTCCTTGGCTTTGGATGCCTCTGCCTTGGCTTCTGTCAACAAGTTATTGCGGGATGCAACATCCATTTCGAGTAATGTCTGCTCGTCCTTCACTACTCCATACTGTGCCAGCAACCCAATTAAACGATTCACGTCTTGTTTCTCCTTTAATTTACGACTCTTTTCTAAGTTACGTTGTTGCTCTTCTTGCGCCAAACGGATCTTTTCTTGTTCCTTCTGTAGATTCAATTGCTGAATCTTCTTCTGCTCTTCCTCGGCGTACTTATTAGCATGGATCTGTTCAATATTTTCCTTACGAATCTCAATAATGTTTTGACGCTCCAATAAGTCATCATAATCCTTGGCCTCATTTGCAAGAATCAGTTGGAAATATTCTTGGCGACTCTGTTTACTCAATACATCGTTATTATTCAACACACCGTTGATGGTGCTCATTACTTTGCTTAAACTAGAACCTAATGAAGTTGCCTGTGATTCAAACGTGGCAACAGATACTGCGTGGGTGCCGAAGCGAATGCAGGATGAACTGTGATCGATCTTCAGTTGGATTTGCTTCCGACTGACTCCGTCAATCATTATCTTCTCCACACTGTTGTAGGAAATATCTGATAATGGTAATACTAATTTCTGTAAGAAGTCAATTTTTATTGAGGTATATACTCGTGACAACTGCTGAATCACACGTAACACAGCGACTTTTTGTAATGGGGCGGCATAGATGCGCAGGGAGTTGTCATTTTTAATGGCTTTAATCATAGGTTCTAACCCTGAAGCAAGTTTCAACGGATGAAATTTCACCTCCATATGGTCATACAACTTCGATAGTGATGGTAATACATCGTTGAGTATACCCTTATTCACTATATCAGTCAAAAGTGCTTTTCTAGTTGGATTGGCTTGGAAATCTAAGACGGTTGCAAGCTGTTTGTTCTTCTCAGTGGCTACCTCGTCTGTCTCGTCAGAGTCCACTAAATTATTGGATATTTTATCAATTAGATTGCCACCAGTGGCGTTGTCCTTGATCGATGGTATGATCAATGCAGACAACAAGACGCACGACGCGAGTAGTGATTTCTCTTCTGGTTTTAGATCTTTCGAGCGATAATCCAAAGTCAACGTGTAGAAACGGTACCATGAGTATGCATGGAATAAATAATTTTCCGATACCCAGAATATTCTCGTGAGTTTCTCGTAATATACCGCCATTAACTTAGGTTTCGTTGTCTTTTTACCGATAATCATAATTTTGTGTATATCTTCAATGGTTCTAAATCCCTCGTTCCATAATTCTAAATTTGTAGTCACTTCTAACTGACTGAATCTAGTTTGTAAATGTAGTTCAATACTATCCGATGACCATTCCCACACCGATCTGCTTTTAGGAATTTGACCAGCAGTTTTATTTAATTGTACTAAATGATCTCGTAACATAGAACATAATCTACGGAATTCAACTTTACGACTGTAATCTTGACAAAATTTGAATGCTTTTTCACATGTTTTATGATATACTTTCTCCAATTTTGAGTTACGATTTAATAACTCGAGAATTGCACGATATATTTCCCATAAAAATTTTAACCATGGTCCAAATACTTCTCTGTCAGTACGATCCTTCGCACCTTCATCTGTCATTGATGCTAACATAATGCTTTCAGGTGTTTCTTCTTGATCTAAATCAGATATTTGTTGTGCCGCTGCTAATGCCACTTTATTAGCTTTTTGTTTTGCTAATATTGCTTGATTCTCAGCTAATTCCATCAAATGGAGGATGACAATTTCTAGTGAATTAGGATCAACATGAAGACATAAATTACGATATTGATGTAAACCATCTTTCGCTGCTCGATGATCCTTTAAATCAACACACAACTCCACATGTCGTTTCATGACCTGTTCATATACCTTGCTCCATTGGGATTGCTTTCTCTTGGAAGCATTTGCAATCGTAACATGCAATTGATCTAATGCAATTATCTTCTCTTTTTCTCCTGTACCAGTTGCGCTACGCACAATATCATTAGCGCGCACTAGCACATGCTCGGGTTTCGCTGACACCTGGTGCTGGCGATACGACATTTGTTTTTCTTTCAAAGGCGAGCTTTGATGATGAATTTTTTTTTTCTATGGTCCAAAACCTGGGTATATCCCTAACCCATGTTCTTCAGATTAAAAGATGGTATGTATTAGGAAACAAGGAAGAGAGAATGTTTGGACAATTGCACCTTTTAATTTGGCACGCGTTAATCTAAAAATTTATTTACAAAAAATTATACAGAAATATACTTACCAAACACTTTTAATTGCATCAACTCATTAAGTATTCTTACTTTTCACTCCACCTTACGAAGCTCTGTTTCTCTTCAACTTCTGCTTATATTGTGTCTTACTGTGGGCCGCAGGTCTCTGTGCATGTGGACGATGCATATGAGAAAGTTGATAGACAATTTTTGACCATAAAAAATGCCAAATATAACTGTTGTCCGCGCGCATCTCTTCGAGGCAGTGGGTCGTACCTACACTGATGCTGAATTTGATGAGCTATGTTTTGAGTTCGGTGTTGAAGTAGATGATGTTTGTGAAGAGGTAATAGAGTATACGGGAAATGGTACCAAAGAAACACATATCGTATATATTATTGCTATTCCAGCGAATCGTTATGATTTATTGTGCTTAGAGGGGTTTGCTAGAGCGTTACGAATTTTCATTGGTGTTGATAAATCACCAAATTATACCAAAGTTGAGCCAGCATCAAGAGCAATATGTTATGTAGAACATGAAACAAGTCAGATAAGACCATTTATTGTATGTGCCATTTTAAGAAATGTTACTTTTGATCATAAGAGATATAAATCATTTATTGATTTGCAAGATAAATTACATCAAAATATATGCCGAAAACGTTCTTATGTAGCTATTGGTACACATGATCTTGATTCCGTGAATGGACCATTTTATTATAAAGCATTACCTCCTTCAGCAATCAATTTTGTGCCTTTAACAGAAGATAATGGCAAATCATATGAAGCGAAAGAACTTCTTACTTTCTATCGAGAAGATCCTTCATGCAAACATTTAAAACCATACACTGATTACATCTATGACTCCCCTGTATACCCCGTAGTCATGGACAAGGATAATGTCGTTTTGTCATTACCACCAATCATCAATAGCAAGCATTCGAGGATTAAAATGTCGACGAAGAATATATTCATTGAATGCACCGCTACTGACATAACTAAAGCGAATATTGTGTTGGACACTATGGTAACTATGTTCTCGGAATATTGCGCTGAACCGTTTACCGTTGAACCAGTTGATATCATATATAATCACGATAATAGAAAAGAAACGACACCAGTTTTGTATACTAGAAGTTGCGATGCAATAGTTGATGATATTAATGGCACGATAGGTGTAAATTTAAGTAGTGAAACAATCATTAGTCTATGCAACCGCATGCAATTAGGTCCAGCAGTGTATGACTCGTCGAGTAATAAGATCACAGTTAATGTACCGCCAACTAGAAGTGACATACTTCATGCTGTTGATGTCATCGAAGATGTAGCTATCGCGTATGGATATAATAAAATAGTTCAAGTCATTCCGAATACCAACACTGTTGGTGCTCCTTTACCAATAAATCAATTTACTGATCTGTTGCGTGCTGAGATCGCTAGAGCTGGTTATGTTGAAATGCTTACACATGGTTTATGTTCAACAGCAGAAAACTTTACGAACCTTCGTCGTCCAATTGGACCAGCCGTGTCGTTATCCAATCCTGCGAACATTGAATATGAAGTCGTTAGAACTACATTAATACCTGGTGCGTTGAAAACATTGGCGCATAATAAGTCAATCTCGCATAAAGTTGGCGTCAAATTATTTGAAATAAGTGACATAGTGAACGCAGTTCCTACTTCGGACATTGGAGCAGTGAATCATCGTAATCTAGTTGCTGTGTACTCCGCCCAGTCCTCAGGTTTTGAAGTTATTCACGGATTAGTCGATCGTATTATGACATGTGTTCAGATCCGTCCTGAAGATGTTTATGCCTTAAACTCGTTGACAGCGGAAGAAATCGCCGATGGCAAAAGAGTTGCTAGAAGTGGTATTTGTTACTATGTACGTCCAGGCAACGATCCAGTATTCTTTGACGGCATGGGAGCTGAAGTTGTTTTGAAAAAAACAGACGATGCGAACAATGTCACAGAAAGTGTAGTGGGTATAATAGGTGTAGTGCATCCAGAAGTACTGAAATCCTTTGACATATCTTATCCATGTTCCATTACTGAATTAGATTTAGAGGCTTTGATGTAAAATAAATTATTAGTTAACAGCATGTGATCTTCACCTTACTTCTATGACTTATTTGAGTGAGTGTGGTAATATCGACATGATTCTCCTCGATGACAGTCACCAGTATTAAAAAAATTGTAACAAATACTAGGAGTGGTTGATGTATGATAATATCTGCAACTTGAACCACGAGTGCACTCACCGCGTTGGAATGCAAAGCATGGACGTCTTTGGGTGCTTCTTGTATCTGATGGTGTGAAGTATATTGGCGACGGATCACCCATGATAATATGTCTGTACCTACACGATGCACCCCTCATACACTTATCTTTTTGGAATGCAAAGCAGAAGCCAGATTTTGGGGTTCCAGACCAGTGACTATTACTTCGTATTGTTTGTTGTCTCTCTCTTTCTTTACAATCGTTACACAACTCCGGTTTTAAGCGATAACCTTTGGAATAATGCTCGTCAACTTCTTGAGTATGTTCAAAGTTTTTGTGACAAGAGATACATAATATGATCTCACTTTTGTTACTACTATCACTGATATCGTGTAAATCGAAACTTTCACTTTTCGTTGAGTACTTGCTGGTGTCGTTAATATTATTTGATACGTGTGTAGCATCGTCAGAGTAAGGAACATCATCCGGATTTAGTAGTGTAATAGCATCAAGAGTTGCAGACAAACCAGAATCATCATTGTTTGACGTCGAATCGGTATTGACACAGATATTACTATTTATTTCACTGATAATCTCTGTATCATCTTGTGTCGAATTATAACTTTCGCTACTATTATTTTTGTCACAAAGGTCGTACAAAGTTGCTTTGTCACACACTGCATTGATGATGCTTTCACTAATAATATCATTCACAGCAGAGTAAACATTTTCTTTTTCATTGACAACTGTAGAATCATTATTCTCTTTGTCATCGATGACA
>JACCDO012298340.1_pt1 | contig 10210 bp, 7 predicted proteins | sample 7446101 | NCBI WGS metagenome assembly JACCDO01 (sample SAMN15323440, study PRJNA562643) | freshwater metagenome | isolation source: river surface water | place: USA:Blue River Watershed | collected 2017-08-16
GAGTACCTGGTCAAGTTTGCGAGGTATAAATTATGTGTAAATTATTTGGATAATTTATTTCCTCGTTATTTATTAATGTCACTTGTATGGCTATTAGTCACCAATTATTTCCATAATCATAGTAATATAATTCATATGAAAAAGTACATAATTATCTGCGTCTCATGACGAGTCTGCGGTACTCAATAAGTAGTATTATTCTCTCCAGCAAGGACATTTTTCAGATATGTACTCAAATGTTGAATCAAATCATGGTCGCGTCGCGTCTAATGATGCACCCGCTAAGAATGCAGGGAAGTTGACAAGAACTGCATCGGCGGTTGTTAATTCAATGTTTCTGAACGCTCATAAACCAACTCCATTAATGGACAAATTTATAGACAGTTCTCTTCCAGAAACCGAATTAATAGATAAGCATGACTTAGTGCGAAATGGTATAGCAATACCGTTGACATTTGCTTATTATGCAGCACTAGTGAGTATTTTTGTATATTTTTTCTACGATGGATATATCCGAGATACCAGTGCTAAGTTCCTTGCACCATATGAAAGCCCTCAACCAAGTAATTGTAAACAGGTTCCTATTTCAACCACGCATATATACAAGGTGGATGACAAAGGGAATTGGGAGGGCAATCCAGGCTATAGTGATGCGAATGCAGTGTACGCTATGGAGTTTATTCGGGCCAATTTGAATGAAGAAATGTACGAGGAAATGATGGTAGGATTTAAAGAAGATGTGAAGGATGTATCTGATGTAGCATTAGAAAGAGATTTGCAGTTCAATCAAATCATCATTTCCTCCTTTAACTCACGGTGGACGCCATCAAGTGCACAGAAGAAAAGTGGCGCGCAGGGCGTGGTAAATTTCTATGCAATTGGAGACGCGCCGTACGTGTTTCAGTCTGATATTGAGGGATTTTCCTTCTTCAATTTTGCCAATGCTTCAGTTTGCGTGCCTTCTTCTGCTTCTGCTTCTTATGATTTAGCAGGCGGCAATTTTGTTGTGTCGTTTGATGCTGTTCCCAGAAATGATTCTTTCTCAGAGTATGACGATGATGATTCTGTCTATGGTGAGGAGCCTTGCCCAGGTATTTTCGGTCTATCTGACTTTTCGCAAGCTCTCTTAAGAGCTCCTTTGCAAGTGGACCTTAAACTGAATATTCCCGCTCTAACCACTGCACTGGCTATTAATTACAGAGTTGCTAAATCTACTAGTTTGACACAACTGTTCAACTTAAACAGTAGACAAAGTCTTTGGGCAGACAATTTTAATTACAGTTTGGTCGATTACCGTCGATTGTCTTCATCGGACATGAAGCAGGATTTATTGACGGTGATAAACAAAGTAAAGAGAGACTGGAAAAATGGTGCAGGAACAGGTGCAGTACATGGCAGTGCTAACGCAAGAGAGATTGTCTCACCTATTGACGAAGTTAAGAGACTTAAACGTGAATCGCAAGCAAGAATTAATAAACAGTTACAAAAAGCAAACTTATCGTCGTCTGCAGCGGTAAGTAGTCCTGTCAGGGAGTTAGCTCAGGCAACTTATTCGGTCAGTTACTCGGCTAGTGATACGGATTCTGCTCAACAAAACACAATCGATGAGACACTTTATGCGTGTGGTAATGTGCGCATAAGTACTTGTACAGAGTACGGTGGTGCTTACACTTCGGATACGTATTTGCGATTATTCGATTCCAGCGGCGCGGAGGTGGCGTATAGTGATGATGATAGTGACTATGGTTACTGTAGTACTATTCGTCACTGGTTTGAAGACTGTGACACTATTACTATTGCGATGGGATGTTTCGACACTGACTCTTGTACTGGGATCACCTCTATTGTGTACTATGATCAAGACACAAGTAGCTACGACAGCCCTTACTATGATGACGCAAGCAGTTCTAGTAGTGGTTTTTACGCCGATGACGATGGTGGTGGCTCTGACGACACAGCTACTTATTACGCCGACGACAACAATCATGCCGATGACGACTACTTTACTGACGATTACGACGAGCAGTACTATACTAAATACAGTGCAGCCGGTTTCTACGTCGATGATTACTATGATTCCATGGAACCTATTTTTTGTGTAACTCCCAAAAGTTCAGATCGGGATCGTAGCTCGTGTTTTATGCAAACAGGAAGTTTTATCCTGTTGCCATTCGTGTTGAATCGCGGTTTTTACAACCTGTCCAAGTCGGATAGTGACTTCATACGCACATCGTCGCGATGCCAGGATAGTGCATGCAGTAACTTGTTCAATTCTGGGCTAAACACCACTTTTGAAGACTTCATTAACATTAGATTCCTGCGAAATTCAGTTTTATTCTTGGTTGTTCCTATTGATACGATTTTAGATGAAGATATTTTAGATGCCATGGTTGCAATAAGCACTTGGAAGTACAAGGATCAGCTTGACGCCGCCTTCGATGTCGCTATGTTCTCAAATATCCAAGAGCAGTTTCATGAATACAATTCAGATAACTTTGATTTTTACCTAGATTATACAGGTTCAAGTGGCAGTAGTACCTCTATGCGGCAATATCTGAATGAGTCCATGATTGATTTTTTTACTTCTATTGGCGCCGACGCGCTGCTCTCTGTTGAGGGTGGCTTCTTCATCAACATAAACGAGATCGAGACTACGAACTTTTTAAACCTTTTGCAAGGTACTAGAATCAACGCCGCGGGGCAGCTGTTTTACCACAACTTTACTGGGTCAACGAAGCCATTCTATCTTGAATATGTCTTCAACAAGATAGCTACGAATCCTCCGGTCACACTGGTCCAAGGATACATGGAGTGCACTACCGCCCCTGGAGTTGCAGCTGCAAATAATTTGGGTATCGCATTCTCGAACACCACCTCATTCGGCGCCTTATTTTTCTCGATTCTCATCATACTTTCGATCTATTTCATGAACGAGAAAGCCAAGACGACCAAAAGAGCGTTTATTATACCTAAAACAAAGAAAAATACGTTGAATGTGCTGGCTTTGACCGCGTTGATGGAGGAGCTGGTTGCAGTCACGGCATGTGACAAGGAAAAATGTAATGAAATCTTGCGTGTCTTGGCATCCACGAACTCGATTGAAAACTCGGAATTACATAAGATTGCAGTAGATTCGGAGAAATTAGGTGGAGAAGTAAATAGAAGAAGAGCGACGTCGCTTGATTTGCTGCAGACTCAAATCAAAAAATTTAATATTTAATGAAAATAGCGAGGAGAGAGCCTTGTGAGGGCGATTTGATTAAATAACTTTATGTGTTCGTGTGATAATCAAAATTATATAAAATAATGACTTGTGAGTACTCACTTACTCGCTCACTATCACTCCGACTCTCGACTTACTCGCTCACTCACTCGCTCTCAAATTACTCCTATAATTCGGCCGAACTAATCTGAACGATTGGTGTGCAGTGAGTTGACATATTGGTTGAGATTATTGCGACACCAAAAGGGATGACACTTTCCATGCCGTGTTTAGGCTTAAGGGGGCTCATGCGACTGGGACTTCTGTAACTTCTGTCCAAATCAGCCAAGATTAACGTTTCTAAATAAGGGTTTAGGGAAACACTGACGCTTCCTTAATTGGTCGTCTATATCATCAACACCAATGCGCTTCTTGTCGAGTGGCTTGATCTCATCCTCTAATACAAGCAGCATTTGACACAACAATGAGAAGTTAGTGATCAAATAATGTTTCTCCTGATAGTTGCAGTCCTCTATTGTGAGGCATTTTTCTATAAGGGTCTCAATCGCTTCTCTCGCTGGCAGAGTCTCCGGACGCCAAATCTCATCTTTTAAGTGTTTCATTAGTCGCTTTAGAGATGCTTTGACAGCATTTATATTATCCGTTTTTATATTACTATCGGTAGAGTTGGGTGTAGCAGTGGCTAATTTCTTAAGATTGTCAATAAGTGATGTAATTGCATCTTCCCATTCATAGGTAATGTATATATTCTTTAATCCTTGGGACTGTTCTTTGATTTCAACAATATCACTTAATTGTATAAAATTAGGAGCGATTATACTATTTAAAGTATGCAGCTTAGCTACTATGTTGTCTGTGACTGGATTATTAATCTTGCGTTTTTTTATGCTGCCACAAATAGACTCTAAGGATTTACGATTAACATTAAACCATTTAATTGATTTATACATTTTCTTTGCTAATTTAAAGAATAATTCTCTCGACTTATTCTAGTAGGAAGATAAGAGCTAGTGAGTGTGATATGATAACGGTGGGTTGCACTGAATGCTTACCGATTCTTTCAAAACAACTTGCAGAACGTTATCTGCATTCTTCCATTTTAATAAGTTAAACTGTTCTGCTAGTCGCTGTAACTCGTCTGCATATTCTCCCAACTCCACGCCAGTTTCATGAAGTAACTGTTGTGATACCGAGCTAGATGACATTGTTATTACACCATGAGCATCGCTGCTGACCAAAAAAAATTTCCATTCCAAAAATCCCCAAAAAGATTGAAGTTTAACTTCGCGGGTGTTTTTGTGACAATGTGGCTGAGTCTATCTTGCTGGCTGCTGGTGCTGTGCAGCTGTGTTGATTTGACGGAGGGTATCTACCCGATAATCCAACGATTCTTGAATATTCGCACTGATCCAGAGAGAATATTCCCAACCTTTTATGCAACATTCCCGTTGTTTAATACTTCTGTCGGCACAAGCAGTAGTTACGCTAATGTATGGATGCGTATAGACAAACTACGTGATGCAAGCATATGGTATTACACCGGGATATTACGAAATCCTGTTACTGGAAATGAAATTGTAGGGATAGAAGGATTAGAGTTAGTACAAAAGTTGATCGATAAAAATAATAAATGCAACAGTTACTGGAGTCGCAAAGTATTCGTTTATACTGACTTAAGCAACAAAGCAGGTAATGATACTAGTCGCAAGAGTACTCTTCGACCATTAAAGCATTATCGCGTCAAGCCAACATCACCAAAACGTGAAGTCAATCCAGTCTCATTATATAATGAAATTGTAAGCATAGATAAGAATATGACTTTAGTGACAATGCCAAATAGTAGAAATATTATATCAAATAAATTTGCTTTACAACCAATTGGTGGAAATAATGGTTATAGTATTGTTCACTTCATTCGAGGTGGCAAACCAAGTAAAAGCATAGCGAAAAGTTTATTAATTTCACAGAATAGTACTAATTCGCGAAAAAGTAGAATCGATAAGATGTTAAATAATAGATGGGTGTCATTCTCATCGCCTAATAGTAATATGCACGGTAGGTCGCAAGAGTATTACACGATATCAACGAAAGAAGTTAGCTCCAATTTTTATAATGCGAAGAATGTCCTTCATAAGCCAATAGCATACATACAATACAAGCGGTATGGTGAGTGCCCTCCCTGGTATTCTCTGGGGAAAGCTTGCACGACTGAGCTCAACGGCTATAAGTACAATAATATTCGTCATATTCCCAAGAATGTCCTTGAGTTAGTGGCAAATGTATGCCCAGAATTTTACCCGGTTGATGTTACATCGATTCGACGCGGTAGCAGCAAGTACAAAGGTCTGTGTGAGAGGTATAAAAGCCAAAGGGAAATCCATCGAAACCTTTGGTTTGATGGTCAGCACGATGCCTATGATGACTACCCTAATTGGTACGACAAGTTATTGGGTAAGAAATAAACATGTAACTGGTGATCAATGGTGTAACTCTTGTTAAATAAATTACATTATAACTTACCAAGTTGTTTTAAAGTGCTAATAGTAACGCCAACGGCTCCCATGACAAATCCAGAGACGATCATACCGTAGTTGAAGGCGATTTCCAACTTACCATTCTTATCTATTGGAACTTTTGTCTGAGCAGCAATTGTTTTCTTGTTGCATATATTCATCCATGCTGGTACCATAAACATTAGTGCATTTCCAAATAATGCACCTGATACTGAAACAACGAACCCAACATCTTTAAGTGTTAGTGCTAACGCAGTAACTAATGCTAGTAAACCGTATGTTAATGGCTTGAATGCTTTCTCACGTGCTTCGCCTGAAACTTTTCTTAGATCTAAAATACCGTCTCTTAAAGCAGAGAAGGTAAATGGGTAGCCAGTCAACAAGGCAAGGCCAATAGCTAGTCTAGCAAATGTGATTAATCCATCGGTACCAGAGTAATTGTTTAATACGAAACCAGCAGTGGCTCCACCAAATGTTAAAAATCCCATTCCCATCATGAATATGAATAAAGCGATGGATATGCCAAATGCACCAAGGATAACTTTATTAAATCTAGGCATGGAAGTGTCCTTCAACTCATTATAAAATTGAGGGGCATTGTAATGTGCTATGTATGATGTGGATAACATGGATAATAATACAAATGCCAAATGATTAACTGCAAAACCACCCCTAGTATTAAATGAAGGTTTAGCATTTGCTGCAAGGGATGCAAAGAATTTGCCTCCCGCAGCATATGTGCCATCATAGTATCTCATCGCCATTACAATTGCAGTGTAAAGGGTTCCACCAAGACCAAGTAATGAAAATGGTGCCAATGAATTTAATGATTTTAATGAACATAATGGTAGTAGAACTGCAGCTGTAATTGATAAGATGATATTGTTACGATGAGACAAGAAACCTTGTAATTTGAATGTACTAGCTAATGATGAAAACGAATCACCAATAATAATTGAATAAGCTAAAGATGCTAGGAAACACATGGCAGTAATACCACCACTAATTACCCATGCTGTCTTAGGATTCACACTTTTAGCCCAAGCATCTTGAAATGAAGTAGCTTCATGCTGTTCACATGATTTACCAATTAAACTAAATGAATACGCTGCTACAATACCCATAACTAATGTCATAATACTTGCTGGTATTAAAGCTGCTTTTTCATCAGCAAAAAATGCAATACCTGATGGTAGTGACAATACACCAGCTCCGACAATACTTTTAGCTAAGTTAAATGTAGAAGTAGCAATAGTTGCCTGTCCGCCCTTTGACTTTTTGACTGCTGCAGCAGTCATATAAACATCATTTCTTGATGTTTTTCTCGTCTGAACCAATGCAGACTTTGCCTTTAAGGAGGCAATTGTGACAAGAGTCACTAGCAGCACAAGAATTACCAAAGCATTGCGTCCCATTTGTTTAATATTTACTCTCTTGATGGTTGAATCGATCAAAATGTATACGTAATTCGGCCCCATTTTAAAAGTAGAGAAAAGAATAGTAATAATTAGAAACAAATATAAATTCGCTGTAATAATGTGATTAATTCGATAAAATATTGGGAAAACACAGATTTACTTGCTATTTTGTAAGTTCATGCATACTTATTCAAGAGATGCGTCCACTAAACTTGATAACGCATCTATTTTGCTTGATTATATGTAGTGTTAGCTTCTACCAGTATATATATCGATAATTGAATCTTGTAGCGGATGTTAGGGTAGAGCAGATGCTTTTTTTGAAGAGTGATGTGGTGGTGCATTATTCGCTGATCCCCCGCGTATGCCCCGTGAAATACAGACCCGTGGGTTTTATCTACTCGCCGACTCCGACATCAGTTGACATTGCCTAACTAGCACGAATGGATTTTACATCAAATAGTTCTAGCCACAATGAGCGTCGCGACTCGGTCGGAAGTGCACAAAGTGATGATGGTTCATTGCATGGCACTACCGCGTCAAACTCTTCTGTTGATAGTGAGACACATGCAACTCCTGAGTATGTCCCTGGAACATTCGAAGGACCTGAAAAGAACATGGAAGTTGTATTCAAAGTAGATAAAGGTGTCCCAGATGGCCTACGTACTTTGAGTAGAGAACAATTAGATACATTATGTACGAAAGCTAAATGCACTATCTTGAGTAAGATAAGTAATTCCTATATGGACGCGTACGTGTTATCAGAATCATCATTATTTGTCTATAAACATCGTTACATAATGAAAACATGTGGCACAACTACATTATTACGATGCTTAAGTACTTTATTAGAATACTCCGATAAATTAGGAATGGAATTAGACTGGGTTGGTTATAGTCGTAAGAATTTACTATTTCCAAATGCTCAATTATGGCCTCATTCTAATTTTGGTGAAGAAATTAATTACATCAAGTCCCATGCTAAATTACAAGATCGTTTAAAGGGTTCTGGATATATTTTAGGTCCAATCACTGATGATCATTGGTTTGTCTACGTCGCTGATCATTCTAGTTTGACTGGACATAGACTACCTAGTCCTGGTAAAAATGAATCTGATAAGATGGTAACAGGTGTGCCTCGATTACACTCATCAATGTCATCTCAATCCTTGGTTGGGTTACCATCTACCGAACGTACCGTTAATATGATGATGTTTGATATGGCACCAGAAGTAGCAGATATTTTCTTCAAAGAAAATACAGCAAGTGGCAAAGAAATGACGTTAAAAAGTGGTATTAATAATTTATGCCCAGGTGCTACCATAGATGAAACTGCCTTCACTCCGTGTGGTTATTCGATGAATGCAATTCTTCATGATGCCTACTTTACTGTTCACATAACACCAGAAAAGGAATGTTCCTATTGTTCATTTGAAACAAATACTTCCTTGAAAAGCTACGCATCAATGGTTCGTAATGTTTTAAATGTTTTCAGACCTAAAAGATTTGTATTGACTATGTTTGGTGATGAAGCAGCTATCTCTTCCATACCAGAACTTCCTACTGATCCTAGAAATATTAATATTCCTGGATTCGGGTCATTCGTGCGAACCTCCTTAGCCTCGACTAAAGTTGAAACAGAGTTGTGTTGTTTAATGGCTTGCTATAGTTATGATAACTATGCTGCAGTAGATACGGTGGTGATGGAGAAGCGTGAACGAGGATTATCAGTAGTATAGTAGTTAGTTTGTGTTCAGTTAATTACAATTAATTAATAAGCCTGCATTCCGCTGCCCTTGCATGTCCTTCTAGTCCTTCAATTCGAGCTAAATTAACACAATCTTGTACTAACTCTTGTGAACTCGCCTTGTCAGTAATATTCATCCATGTTCTAATTCTTATAAAGGTGAAGACACTTAAACCTCCTGTGTATCTTGCTGTGCCACAAGTTGGTAATACATGATTTGGACCTGCTCCATAATCTCCTAACACTTCAGCAGAAATTGATCCTATAAACACAGCACCATATGAAGAGCACTGTTTACTAACACTGACTGGGTCCACTGTATGGATTTCTAAATGTTCTGGACCTACAATATCTGAAACGGCGATTGCGGTGGCCATATCTGGACACACACACGCAAATCCTTTCTTTACTGCTTCTTTGGCTACATCACCAGTGGGCAAAACTTGTAAACGTTGTTCAACACAAGTATTTACATCATTTGCAATCTTTTCACTGGTACAAACTAAAATAGGCCTTGCCTCAGTATCATGCTCAGCTTGAGCTAATAAATCAGCAGCAACAGTATCAGGGTTGCATGATTCGTCAGCAATTACTAAAACTTCACTAGGACCAGCGAGCATATCAATAGCACATATACCAGATACTAAACCTTTTGCAGCAGTAACCCATTTGTTTCCTGGTCCCACAATCACGTCACATGCTGGAATACCACCAATACCGTAAGCCATTGCTCCTATTGCCTGTGCCCCACCTATCGCTAAAAGACCATCGGCATTGGCTACATACGCGGCAGCTAATGTAGCTAATGCTGGACGTGGTGATGCAACCCATACTTGACGTACACCTGCTGCTCTTGCTGTTACTGCAGTCATGAGAACAGAGGATGGTAAAGGATATCTTCCACCAGGTGCATAACATCCTGCCACTTCCATTGGTGCAATAGTATGACCTGCTTGACCTCCAGGAATATTTATTGTCACCTCATTTATTGAAGAACGTTGTGCTTCCGCAAATACCCTTATTCTATCTGCTGTTCGGAGCAATATTTGTTGTGCTTTTGAATCTAGTTGGTCAAATGACGCCTTTAAATCGTCTCGATTGTATATAATTTTACTATCCTTTGACTCAATGTCACGCAATCTAACAGCAACCTCGATCAGACCATCTGAACCTTTCGCCTTGACTTCAGCAAGAATACTGCTCGCTTGATCTCGTGCGATAGGATCAATTGGGTCGAATCGCATCCCTTTGACATCTGCGGGGCTCACCAATTTGAGAGAGCTCATTGTTCCTTCTTTAGGTTACGTCC
>JACCDO011091243.1_pt1 | contig 10209 bp, 8 predicted proteins | sample 7446101 | NCBI WGS metagenome assembly JACCDO01 (sample SAMN15323440, study PRJNA562643) | freshwater metagenome | isolation source: river surface water | place: USA:Blue River Watershed | collected 2017-08-16
TTCAATATTTATTATAAAATCCTATAAAAATTGAGCTTAAGAAATAAAGATATATGCAAAGCGTATATATTTAATCTCATAAAAATTGATTGGGATATAGAATTTATAAAATAAATTCTATATACACCAATTAACAGTTATTTAACTATACTTTGAAAGTATAGTTAAATAAAAATTGAATTCAGTCGTTCCACTCCTTCATCTAATTTTTATTATATATTAGACAAAGTCTAATATATAATAAAAATTGAAATATCGTTGGACGTCTTAAATATAGCTTAGCTATATTTTTAACAAGACGTCAACGCAATTAGAATTAGTATGTTATTAAATATATACGCTTTGCGTATATATTTAATCTCATAAAAATTGAAATATAATACCATATTAGGATTGTTAATTAAGATATTTATGACAGGCATGGACACTTATAATACATTTAATACATTTAACTGCGAAGACACTTATAATAATGAGAATCATTCCAATTATCAAAATGATTCTTATTCTAATAATAAAGAATCTCAAAAGAATTATACTGAAAAAAATCATAATAACTCTTATGGGAATTCTGATGGATATGATTGTGTTGAAACTATATCTCTAATTGGTTAAATTTACCAAATAACCTTCATCAGGTCTTTTATTGATGGTCTTTTGAGAGGATTAATTTGAAGCATACTTTCAATCAATCTAACAACGTTTGGACTATTGACGGAATGTTTCATTAATTTTCTGTTTATTTTATCATACATTGATAATTTAAAATCTTCATTATATTCCATATCTGGTAATCTGTTATTTTTAAAGAATTTTTTATAGAATTTACCTGATTGGAATAATGAATTAAATTCTCCGCATAAATTAATCATCATTTCTAAATGATGATAATCAGTCGAACCCTTTTCATCACTATGTGGGTCAAATAATATTTCACCAGTCATTAATTCATAAAGCATACAACCTAGAGCCCAGATATCTACCTTCTCTGAGCATTCTGCCATCAAAATAATTTCAGGTGCCATATAATATCTTGTTCCAAATGGTTCATGAAAATATTGGTCTTTATGACAATAGAAACCAAAATCACTTAATTTAATATGCGGATTTTCTATATATGAATCATCACATAAATAAGAGCTTTCTTCATTTTCATCCATCATATTTATTAATGCTGAATGAATCTTTTTTCTAATTCTAACTTTCATTTCAGGGTCAAGCTTCTTTTTCTTTTTCTCCACCATATATTCTTTTTTTGTTTTATTATAAATTTCATTAAAATTATGTTTATTATACATTGAAATATTTTTTTTATCTTTGTTATTTATTCCACATATTAATATATTATCTGGTTTAATATCACCATGAAATCCATTTAATTTATAATGAACTGTATATAATGCATCTAATGTTTGTTTGAATATTTTTTTAACAATGTGTTCTGGATAACCATTTTTATATTTACCTTTTCTAGATAAACCATCTAAATTACCACAACATAATTCATAAACAGAACATAGAAAATTAGTTGGTTCTTCATCAATAAATCTAGTTTCAACAAAATATTCAACTAATCTATTTATATATTTATTATCTGATGATATTTTTTTTAATATATTAATTTCATCTTTGCCTTCATCCATATTGTCTGGATTTTGTATTTTAAGAGCATAATATTTTCCATCGCCGATATTATAACCGAGCCATACTTTAGCATAAGAACCTTTACCAATTAATGAAATTATGTTGTAATTATTAAAAATATCACCTGTTAAATCTAAATTGAAATCATTAGAAGATGCATAAGATGAATTATATGAATTGTCTGATGCTTCTGATGATGTATAATCTAATGAAGATGTTTCTGACATATATTATATTAATATTAATATTAATATTAGTATAACGAATAATAATATTATATATTATTATAATATTATGAGTTCTATAAAATGCGTAGGTAATAGTATAGATACTAATGAAGTTTTTTTACATCCTATCACTTTAGAATTAGTTTTAAATAAAGGTTCTAATAAAATATGCCCAACTGAATTACATTATGTTAATGGTAAACCATATACTTATGCTCCAACAAGTAAAACAACTTATAATAAAGAATTTAAGGATAGAGATTTACAAAAATTTATGTCAGTCCCATATTTAAATTTAAGTATGGAACAAATGCTTATGATGTATAATATTAATTCAGTTGATACTATGATGAAATGGATTAATAATAATATGGATAAACCATTACAAACTATTAATAGGATTCTAATGGTTTGGATTAGATTTAATTTTGAAGATTTGAAAGAAAATAATAGAATATTAATTAATATATATAAAAAAATTTCAAAGAATTATAAATTAAATAATATAAATGATGATGAATTAGAAAATAATATTAATAAATGGTTTAAAAATAATGCGGCTGACAGTTTTCATTTAGATTTAACTGAATATTTGTTTTTAAATAAATAATAATATAATATATATTATATATAATGAAATCATTTTGGAACAGTTTAAAAAATGTATTTGGTGCAGCAGATGAAATATCAGCTGCATCAGCACCACCATATGTAACAAGAGAGGCTGAAGCACCCAGATTAGCAACAAGAGAGGCTGAAGCACCCAGATTAGCAATAAGAGAGGCTAAAGCTCCATCACCCGCACCATCAGCTCCATCAGCACCATCAGCACCAGCACCACCAGCACCATCAGCTCCATCATCATCAGCACCATCTAAACCACAATTATATTTTCCAGCTCCACCTATTATTTCATCAATTGTAAGCTATCAAGATGTTAATAATGATAAATATTTGCAAGATATGGAAACTCGTTATTTTTTAGAAAAAACGATTGAATGCATTAAATATGATAAATCATGGAAGAAATTAAAGAAAATGAAAAGACATTTAGAAGGCCCTGATGGATATGAAATCATGTATAAAATCTTAAAATTATTTGTTAAAAGAGGTAATACTAATTGGTATGATTTAAAAATCCAACAAGAATTAGTTATGGATTTTATTAAACATAAATTAACTAAAATAAGCTCATCATAAGCAAAGCTTAACTTATTTTCTCATTATATTTCTTTCATTAATAGTAGCTTCTAATAATGAATGAGGCGTTCCCATTTTTTTCATAAAATATAATAAAGCGTTTGTATCTTTTGGAAAACAAGCACCACCATAGCTTAATTGTCCATCAGTTCCTGGAACTTTTGTATGCATTGGATTAATCCAATTATTTTTAAGCATTAAATCTAATACATTATTATAATTTGTTTCTGTTTTTTGACATAATAAATATAATTCATTAAAAAATTGTATTTTAACAGAATAAAATGAATTCAAAAATATCTTCATTGATTCTGATTCTTTAGATGAACATATTGAAATTTCTGCATCTGGGTAAAAAGATTCATAAAATGTTTTTAGATAATTATTTTTATCATCATTAGGTGTTCCTATAACTATATGAGTCTGATTATGAAAGTCTTCAAATGCAGTTGCTGCTGATAAAAACTCAGGATTATGATATAATTTTAATGAGGGAAATTTATCTTGTAATTGATTAGTTGTATTTGGTTCAACAGTGCTTTTAATTACAACACCACCTTCATATTCATTTTCATGTAAATAATCACATATATTATAAATAGCAGATTTATTATATTCAGTTCCATTAAATTCAGTTGGTAGACATAAAAAAACAATTTCTGTAGATAATATTTCCTCTAATTCATCAAAATTATTATTTATATCATAACAAACAACATCCATATTTTTATATTTAAAACTCTTACATAATGCTTTACCTACACATCCCATACCAACAATTCCAATATTCATTAATATTAATATTAATATTATTATAAATCATTTTCATCCAACATTTTATTAATAAATTGAATGATTTCATAATAAGATGTTCCAAATATATTAAAATGATTAATTGTAAAGTTTTGTTTAATATACTCAACTTCCTCTATTCTTTTAAAATGTGAACAAATAAATGGAACAACTGATTTTTTAAATTCTTCTTCTTGAATACCATTATTATAATTATCCATTAATAATTCATATCCAATACAATTTCTGGGGAGACTTTTAATATCTATTTTTTCATTATAAGTAAATAATTTATTTATGAAATCATTTGCAGTAGTTTCTTTTATCATACTATCACAATTAAGTAATTTTTTTATATTATAAGCTGTTCTAGTTTTTATAATATATTGTATTTTTTTAATAATATAATTATTTTGTTCAAATGTTCTACCAAAATCACATATATCTATAGGAAATGTCATACTATTTTTAATATCCAATGCTTCCTTAATTCTCTTAACCTTCTTTTCAATAAATTGTTTTAAATCATTCATATTAGTTATTTTACATACTAAGAAACTATCAATATTCATACTTTTTTCAAGTATAGATGATAAATATAATTCATCATTTGTAATATAATATAAATTTTTAACATATTGATTAATAAATGGTAAAATATTTGTATAATATTCCCAATATTTATATCCAACTTCCATATTAATAATTAATTGTTTTAATTTTTCATCATTATCTGAGCTAAAATTGATTGTATATAATTTAATACAATTAATAAGCATATTCATATTATACCAACTGCTATTATTTTCAAAATTATAATCAATTAATATTTTATATTCTAAATCAAATTTTAGATTATTATTATGAGGTTGAAGCATCTTCCAAAATTTATCTTCCATATTATTATTAATAGATGTTTGTTGAACAAATTTAATAATATCATTAATTTTATCAGTATTATTAATAAAATTTATATTATGAGATGTCATTATAATAATATATCCAAGTTTATCATAGCTATGAGTTTTCTTACCTAATAAATCAATAAAATTTGTAAAATGAATCCATTGTGATGATGCATTAAAATAATTGCATAATAATAATGCATATTCTTCAATTGTTAATTCTTTTTTTATTCTATTCATAATTCTATGTATTTCATCGTAATGTTTAGGATTATGATACTTTAAAACATGATGAATATACATATTTATAAAATTCATAATCTTATAAATTCCAATAGTTTTAAAATTATCATTATCATATTTTATTGTCTCAATTATATGATTAAAACCAACTTCATCTAAACTTACATTCATACCATTTATTAAATTTTTACATTTTTCTAGATTTACAAAACTAACATTAGTTATTATACTAATATTATTTTTAACATTATTTACATTTTTAAAATGCCCACCTATATTAATTCCATGAGTTTTCAATTTAAGATACATACTTTTATCAATAATATTATTATTATCAAATGAAAATATTGTGCTATATTTATCTATTAAATGCCTACATCTAGAATGAACCAAATATTGTAATTCTAAAGTTGATTTAAATATAGTATCACTTACTATAAATTTCTTCTTCTTAATCTTATTTTTTATCATATTCTCATTTAATAATATTGTGCTGTTATTAGGATATGTTAAATTATAACAATAATTAGTGTTTTCTTCTTTCTTATTATTTGCTTTTAATCCTAAATTTCCAGCAATAATTTCAATTTCATCACCAACACTAGCTCTATATTCTTTATTTATTATTTTAGAATCAGAATTTTTAAAAATAATTTCAATATCTTGAGCACCTAATTCTTCAACAATTTGACAGAAACCTCTTAATTTATATTCTGTTTGTTTTAAATGATATAGTTCTATTGGTATAAACATAATTGTATCTGTTATTTCCATTTTTTTATATAAACAATTTTTTATTATTTCACCTTCATTAAACATAATCCCATAACATAAATTATCTTTATTCATATATAAAGTTGTCCCATTTAATTCTGAATTAAAAACACTATTATTAAGTTTATTTATATTGGCTTTAATCATATTTTTAGCTTCAAATGGTAAAAAAGTGCATCCTGGAAATTCTGTATCAACTAGATGAATCTTATTTTTAAAACAACATAATTTATTTGTTTTTTTAATTAATTTCTTATTATCAACAAAAATAACATAAGTTGATAAAATAAATATATTATATATATCTGAAAATTTCATACAACTAATATTATCTTTTGTATAAAATGCAGTTGATAATTTAGTATTTAAATTCTCAAAACTAACATCATCTATATATTTCTTAATTGATTCTGATGAATCATCATATTTATTATTTACTATTTTATGTTTTGATATTTTCCTATATAATTTATTCATCTCATTATTAATGCTTTCTTTATCTGATATATCTGTTGTATAATCTATTTCGGATGAAATAGTATCAACTGGAATTGTCATTACATTAAAAGATATAAAATTATATATATTATTATATTTAATGAATAAAGACGAGATATTAAAACAAATTGAGCATATAAATGAACAAATTATTATTAGGATTTCAATACCTGATAATTTAAGAACTGAAAAACAAAGAATCAAACTCGATAATTTATTATATGACCTTAAACAATTAAATGATTTGCTTGTTAAAATCAACGAAGGAGCCTTATAAAACTTTATTTAAACATAAATATTCATTTTATATTAAATGAATCATTATACTAAAGAAATTTTTGTTAAAGATTATTTTGATATTCATAATCATTATGTTAAACAATTTGGACGGTCGACTCTTATTTTAATGCAAGTAGGAAGTTTTCATGAAGCTTATAATACTGATACTGATGGACCTGATTTATATTATTTAGGGGAGCGTATTAATATGACTGTTACCCAAAAAAATAAAAGTAAAGAATTATCTACTTCTAATCCTCGTATGATGGGTTTTCCATCTTATATTGTAGAGGATATGATAGAAAGAATTGTTAGTTTAGGTTATACAATTATTCGTATTGACCAAACAACTGAACCACCTAATCCTAAAAGAGAAGTAGTTGGGATATTTTCACCATCAACCATATTAAATAATTCAAATAATAAATATTTAATTTCAATTATATTTGATGGATTAAAAGTTAAAACTACTAATCCAATTTTATGTATTGGATTAACAGCATATGATATGACTTCAGGTGTAGGATGTGTTTATGAAACAGTTTCAACTGCTTATGATACCATGATTGCTTTAGACAATGCAGTTAGATTTTTAGAGAAATATCCACCATCAGAAACTATTTATTATTTCACTAATCAATTAGATAATTATATTAAAAATAATGGGAGTATTAATAGAATGTCTCATGATGATATTCTTAAATATTTAAGAATTGAACCTGATTCAATGACTTGTTATAATATTCCAAATATAAATATGGTTATTAATAGTAAATATCAAATGGAATTAATTGAAAGTATTTTTAAGAACAATTTAGATAATATCAATTTACATGCTTATAATTATGCCAGAACATCATTAGTAGGTTTATTAGAATTTACTAAAAATCATCAACCGATTCTTTTAAAGAAATTATCTGAACCTATCTATTTTGATAATGAAAATACATTATTTTTAGGTAATAAAGCATTAGACCAATTAGATGTTATATCTGAAGGTTCTAATAAACCAAAAACACTATTTGATATTATAAATCATTGCGCAACACCAATGGGTAAAAGATTTTTAATTGACCAATTATGCAATCCATTAATTAATATTGAAGATATAAATAATAGATATGAAACTATAAACTTATTATTAAATGATAAATTATTTGAAAAGATTAGTAAAGAAATGCATAATATTTATGATTTACCTAAAATTATTCGTAAGATGGAGTTGAATAAAGTTTATCCATCAGAATTAGTTCATTTATTTAATAGTATTGAACAGATTATTAATGTTTTTAATATAGTTAATATTATTACAAATACTAAAATATTAGGAATTAATAAAGAATTAATTGATAAATTAAAAGAAATTTATGAGCATATTAATGATAATTTTGATATTAATTATATTAATAATTTATCATATGCTAATTATAAAGAAGAAAACACTAATTATATTATTAATGATAAATATGAAAATTTAGTTCAATTGATGTCTGATATTAATGTATGCACTAATTTTATGGATAATCTTGTTTCTACTTTAGAAAAATTTATTGAAGAACAAAATAGTAAAGTTATTAAGAAAGATGTTAGTTCTATTACTCTTAAAAATAATGATAGAGATGGTCATTATATGTTATTGACTAAGAGACGTTGTAAGATTTTACAGGAGAAATTAGCTAAGATGGAATATTTTAATATTGGGTCTATTAAGATTAATGTTAAAGATTTAGAATTTAAAGATTTACCCACAGGAAATAATACTAAAATTACATGTAAAGATATTGTTAAATATTCAAATGAAGTATCTTCATTAAAAGCATCTATGGCTACTCAAATAAAAGAAGCATTCTATAATGAAATTAATATTATTATTAATTCTTATAAGGATACTTTAATTGATGCTTCTAATATTATTAAAATGTTAGATTTCTTAAATAGTGGGGCAACTAGTGCTTATAATTTAGGATATTGTAAACCAATTATTGATATATCAAATGATAGCTATTTAAAAGCTGTTGAATTAAGACATCCAATTGTAGAAGTTATTAATACAGATACTGAATATCATCCACATAATATTTCATTAGGAGATAATGAAAAAGGCATACTACTTTATGGTATTAATTCATCAGGTAAATCAACATTAATGAAAAGTATTGGATTAAGCATTATTATGGCCCAAATTGGTTATTATGTCCCAGCTAAAGAATTTATCTATAGTCCTTATAAAAATTTATTTACTAGAATTGTTGGGAGTGATAATTTATTTCGTGGTATGAGTTCATTTATGGTAGAAATGATTGAACTAATGGCAATTCTTAAAAGAAATAATAATAATACTCTTGTTATTGCAGATGAAATTTGTCGGGGAACTGAAGAAAAATCAGCTAATATTATTGTTGCTTATATGTTAGAAACATTAGAAAAGAGTAATAGTAGTTTTATTACCGCGACTCATTTACATTCAGTTGCTGATTTACCCTCTGTTAAGAATATTAAGGGTATTAAAACAATGCATATTAGCGTTAGTTACGATGAGGTTAAAGATATGCTAGTGTATTCAAGAGAGTTAAAAGAAGGTCAAGGTGATAAATATTATGGTGTAATGGTTGCTAAATATATGATGCGTAATGATGAATTTAATATTAGAACCAAAGAATTAGAATATGAATATGATAATTATCATATTAAACATAGTAATTATAATAAAGATGTTTTCATGTTTGAATGCCATATTTGTAAATCAAAGAATCATTTAGAAAGTCATCATATTAACTTTCAAAAGGATTGCGACGATGTTAAAGTTATAAATAAACCACATATTAAGAAGAATGCTAAATATAATTTGGTTATCTTATGTAGTAAGTGTCATGATAAAATAGATAGAAATGAAATAATTGTTAAAGGATGGATAAAAACAAGTAATGGTATAATGCTAGACTATATGTGTTAACTATTCTCAACTATAAATTATATAAATTATATTATATATGGAAGAAGAAAATAAATATTATAAAAAATATTTAAAATATCGTTCAAAATATTTATATAATAAAAAAAATCAATTAGGTGGTAATACAACTTATTTTGATGATAATGAACAAATTCGTAATGTAGAAAATAATAAAACTGGTAAAATTGTTCGTTTTAGAAGTGTAGATAATTTTGGAATAGAACGTTATAGTGTTGTATATGATGATGGGTCATTTAATACATTTAAATCTCAAGAAAAATTATTAAGATTACAAGATAGACCTTTTCAAAAAGAAATACCAGATACACTCCCAGGATTTGCAGCTGATTATGTTCCCATGGCTCATGTATTTAAAGAAAATGAATTAAAATTAAATCCATCAGTATCTGGTCCTTCTGGTTCATCTGTATCAGGTCCATCAGGTCCATCAGGTCCTTCTGGTCCATCTGTATCTGGCCCTTCTGGTCCATCAGGTCCATCAAAACAAATTAATATATTTTATCCACCAAATATATCTAATCAACCTAATTCATATGTTCTATATGACCCATATAACCCACCTTTATATCGTCCAAAAGTATATTATGATGATGATAGAAAATCATCAAGAAAATCATCAAGAAAATCATCTAGAAAATCATCAAGAAAATCATCTAAAAAATCATCTAAAAAA
>JACCDO010575835.1_pt1 | contig 10205 bp, 1 predicted proteins | sample 7446101 | NCBI WGS metagenome assembly JACCDO01 (sample SAMN15323440, study PRJNA562643) | freshwater metagenome | isolation source: river surface water | place: USA:Blue River Watershed | collected 2017-08-16
CACTGTCTCCGGCCATTGCTATATATCTGCCAGCACCGTATACTATTTCTTTCCAATAGCGAGCTGCTGTTAATGCGCTTAATTGGCCTGTCCATGTTATAGCATCCGGTGAAGTAGCAATATTTCTAGTGCCACCGCCGCCACCAATAGTTGCCACATATTGATTAGTACCGTTATATGCTACAGCAGTGTATTCAAAAGTACCGTTAACTGTTGGTAATGTAGCATTAGTCCACGATGCTCCTGTTGTACTAGTTGCAACTAGGCCGGCCGATCCACTGTAGCCAACTGCTACAAATTGTGTACCAGACCAAATAGCGTCTGACCATGTACCGCTAGTTAGTGTTGATGTTTCTGCATACGCAGTATTTGTATCTTTTGCTGTGTTAGTAATATCAAACGATGCATAAGATCCATCTCTTAGTGTCCAGTTAACTCCGTCTGGAGAACTAGCTGATACATCGCCTAGTGTAGTTGCGTAAAACACGCCTTGGCCGTATCCAATGGAACTCCATTCGTATATTCCAGGCAAGTTGCTCTTGTACCATGTGGCACCATTAAAGCTGTATGCTGCCATTGCAGAGCTATCTGATATTGCAACATAACGTCCATTACCGTAGGCAATGTCGATCCAGTTAGATTCTGTAGAATCGTCGTTGCTTGGCAATGTTGTCACCGTCCAAGTAGCGCCGTTTGTTGAATATGCTACAGAATTTGAGAAGTTTCCTTCTACTACAACGAATCTACTAAATCCGTAAGCAATTGCTTTTGCACCAGATGCAAAGGTTGTTGTGTTCCAAGTAGCACCGTTGTTAGAGCTCCATGCTCTAAATGTTGAACTAGAATCACTTTCTGATATTGCAACAAATACACCATTACCATAAGCAATATCGCACCAATCTGCAACTTCGCCTAAGTTAGCCAATGTCCAATTTATGCCGTCTCTTGAGTAGGCTGCTGAAGAACTTTCACGTGCAACCGCAACATAATAGCCAATTCCCGATACTGCACCGTAGGCAATTGCTGTCCATTGTGCTGAAGATGGCATGGTCATTGCTGTCCATGTAATTCCGTCCAAGCTAGTAGCCGCTGCGGTAGTTGCCGAATTAGCGCCTCCAGCTATTGCAACATACTTAGGAGTAATTGCAGTACCTGTAGGAGTGACTGATCGAATAATTCCGCCAATGTCGCTTATGGTATCTACAGTGATCGTTAAATCATTTGCTGGTGTTGTACCGCCTAATGATGTTCCTGCAATCGTTAATGTGTTTCCAACTGTGTATAATACGCCAGGTGCGTTAATTTCTACAGTGTAAACTCCGTAGTTTCTAGTCACATTGAATGTGGCTAAACTGCCTGATCCACCTGTGGCAGAAACGTTTGCGTAAGTTCCCACTCCTGTACCAAACACAACATCTGACCAGTTTTGACTGCTTGGCATATCTGCTGTAGACTTTGTAAATCCTGGTGCTGAGAAAGAAATTCTAGGAGTTATTTCGTAGTTTGATGTAATATCAAGTGCTGACAAAATAGGAGTTCCTGGAATTACGTGATCCCAACCTGCTGTGCCTGTTGACTCTTTAGAAACTGATGCTATTTTACTTGCTGAGTTGTAGGCAGTAATATATCCATACTGTCCTGCACCTACGCCTGCAATAATGTAAATGCTCATACCAACATAGGCTGCACTAGATGAAGTATCAGCAGCGGCCAATGTGATAGATGTTGCATTTCCAGACTGTGCAAGGTTCTGTGCTGTAATATAACCTGTACCGCCTGCACCTGTAGAGTCTCCTGCATCAACCAATCTAACTTGGAAAGCAGCTCCGTCTCTAATTTCATTACCGACAGTTGCTACGCTAGCACCGTTGCCTGAAGTTGTAAATGTAGCAGATGTATATTCTGAACCAGCATTTCCAAATTCATATAATAGTACTTGATCGCCATCTGTTAGTACACTTCTAACGTCAGCTTCTGTATTTCGGTTGTTGATTTGTCCAGTGACTGGAGTTTCTGTAATGTCGATATACTCAGCTACTGCACCGTATGTACCGTAGGAGTTGTTTCCGTTGGTAGCACGAATCTTACCGCCGTTCTCAGCTAGATAACCAATGTAGTTGTAGTATGAGAACACTGAAACAAGTTCTGCACGACCTAAGTTGGTAATCCATGCGCCGATACCGTCACTCAATACCTGTGTAAAGTCGTTGGATACGATAGAATCATTTCCACCGTTGTGTAAACTACCGTCAATCTTTTGACCTACGCAACCAATACCAAAGGTTGTCACGTTTTGTACATAAGTTGAACGAGTGGTAATCCATACTCGCTGATCGTTAGGGCCCCAGCCTGGATCTAATGATACCCAAGCACCTGCACGTGGTCTTAATGTACCGTATTCGTTTGGTACTGTAGTTAACGCACTTTGATATCCAGTTTCATTACCATCTGAACTTCCGTCTAATCCAAGGAAGGTCATATTTCTGAGTCCGCAACCGTTTCTTACATAGAAGCAATCTTCTAGTTTAGAACCAGTTAGGGCACTTCTGTAGTAGCGAGCTGCTAATACTGATTTGTAATTTCCTGTGTAAACTAGGTCATAGGCAATTGCTTCAACATAGTTTCTTACATCATTTTCACAACTAGCAGAATTGTAATACCATTTAACAGTCATCGATCCTGATGCTGTTGAAATATTTACTGGAGTACCATTTAATGATGTAGATACTTTAAATGTTGTAGCAGTTAATCCTGTAGATAAGATGTAGTAAGTTGTGTTTAATGCAACACCGCCAAACACAGTTCCCGTAAATCTTACAGTATCTCCAGCAACCATCCATGTCTGCGAACCGCATGTAAATGTATCAGTTCCATCGGTTGATGCAGTCACAGTTGCTTTATATGTGTCAGCAATATAGGCATTTGCTTCTGCAACCATAAATTCTTTATTAAGTTGTAGAATTTTAGCACCGTTAATTCTGTCTAAGTCTTCGGTAGGGGTATTTGTTCCAACAACAATTGGAACAGTTCCTGTATTTGCATATCCAATAATATCTGTCCACAAACTGTCAGCTAATACTACTGCGCCCGATGCAACAATTTTAGAAGCTGCTACTGCCAAGAAGTCAATGATAGACTGGGTAGCTGCTAGTTGACTACTGAGAACTAATTCAGTAGATGTTATACCTCTGCGATAGGCTAGGCCGTTTTGAATCGAAAGGAAGTTTGATCCAAACATTAGGTCGTAGCCCAATGCATCAATCATGTAGCCAACGTCTCTAGAGCAAATATCTTCGTCAAAAGCTAAAGTTGGATACAACTTCTTAACATAAGTCACTGCATCGCTTCGAATCTGAGTTCTTGCAGCATTTAGTGCTGTTCTAGCAGTAATCAGTGCTGTTGCAGGCCAAGTAATGTCTGGCGCAATTGTTGTTGGCTCTGTTCCTGTATCGATCGTATTGTACATTTCTTGAATACGATCTTGTGCAGCAGAAGCTGCTGGAGCTGATCCAGGTGTACCTGAAACATCTTGTGATAGTGAGGTAGTCTTTGTCCAACCAGCAGTATTACCTGTTGCAATATTATCAATAATATCTTTGATGCGTAGTTGGACTGCCAATGCTGGTGCCTTTTCTACAGTAGGCTCAAGGAACACACCAAAACTGTAGTATGATCTAGCAGCAATTTGTGTTGCAAGATTGCCACCGTAGGTCAAGTCATAGACAAGTGCATCTACAATATAGCCAACGTCACGCTCACATTTGGTTCTACGTGTTCCAGTATAGGTAAATCCTACAAAGCCTGATGCACTGGCAGCAATTTGTGCAAGAATCCATGTGCTAACTTCGTCTTGTAAGAATGCCTTGTTGGCATTAATCAATCGAGCAGCGTCAGCATATCCCGCTGTAAATGCATTGCCGGTTCCGCCTGTTGGAGTTGGTAATACATAGGCATTAGGAGTATTGTTAGTGACAATGTCTTTAATCTCAGTAGTGTTAGCCTGAACTGAGCTTACTGCTGTTGTACTACCAGTATTACCTGCTTTTTGTAATGAAGTATATTGAGTAGCAGTGTTTCCTGTTGTAGGAGTGACTGCTGCATTAGTAATAATTTCATCTGTAATAGACTGTAATCTCTGTAGTGTTGCAATCGACTTAGCTTTATCGTTAGTCGCAACCAGTTTAACTTGAGGACTAATTCTAGATGAACGTAGTTCGTCACCTACAATAGCTGTATTTGCAGGAACTATGATCGGTAGTACTTCAAAGTACTGACCAGTCTTAACGTTAATAGTGTATCCAGGAGTGTCTAATTCAGGTAATCCAGTGTTAACTCCTGCTGCTAGTGCATCAGTGATAATAGCAGCTAATGCTGCACATTCTGTATATGCTGTTGACTCTGCGGTATAGGTTGCATCGATAATCTGTTTGATTCTGTTGCCTGCTGAAATACCGTTTAAAGTTTGATAATTTGCTGCGGGAGCAGCATTATCTAATACATCAGAAATTAATGAAAGGCCATAATTGATGGCTTCAATTAATTGAAACTCTTCGTCAGCAATTGCTGCAATTAATGTGCCTGCTAAGAAATAAGATTCAGCGGCTTCAAGAGTTTTTACATTTCCTGTGTGTGTTAGGTCATGTACAATTGCATCAATAATCAATCCCATGTCTCGTTGACATGAAGAAATACTGTCATTGACAAAGTTAAACCAAATGCTAGACGGTGTTGGAACGGTTGTAGTATAATAGGTAATTTGATAATTTACCCACTCAACAATTTCTTTTTGTATAAATGTTCTATTTTGTTTTAATAGATAGCCTGCATTAGGGTATTCTGTACCGTTGAGAATTTGTTCGCAAGCATATCTTACACTTGCCCATGGTTTGTCAACAGTTTGTCCGTATGTAGGAGCCGGAGTATTAATTCCGTGAGGTGCAACATAAAATACCTTTGCAACTTTTCCAAAGTAATTCCATGCTGGTAAACCGTTTTCAACGGTTAAAACTTGACCTTCATCGCCTACTGGTAAACGTGTTGGGCCGCCGCCTGAATAATAAACTAGATCACCTGTTGTTGTTAATACAGATTCTTCATTACCTGCTGTTAACAAATTCCAATATGTGCCTGTGATATCATTATCTGGACGATCTGATCCTGTCGAAGAAGTATGTGCTTGGATACAGATATAGCTGTTCGGCCCAAACTTTACTGCATCTCCTAATACATATGAAGTAGCTGTTGTCCAGTTGCCTTCCCAATCAATACCTTGATTTAAAAGACTCCAGTATGATAGATTTGGTGGTTTTTGACCTGTGTTATCTGCTGTGGCAACATAGGTAAAGCCATGATTTCTAACAACTTCGCCAACTTTATATGCTGTTCCAATTAACCAATCGCCTTGGAATTTAAATCCTGTTGAGAATAAATCCCAATCTGTTGTATTACTTGATGGTGGTGAAATACCGGATGAGGCATGTGCTGTTTTAGCAATATAACTATTTCCGCCATACTGTACAATATCGCCCGGCTGGTATGTTGTACCAGATGCCCAAGCACCTTCAAATTCAATACCTTCAACAATTTGATTCCATCTTGCTGCATTGTAATCTGTGTAAAAATCTGTTGCGGCAGTATGATCAATAACGCAGATGTATACTCCTGCACCACTTTTAACAATGTCATTAACTTTATAACGAGTCGCAGTAGTCCATGTTCCTTTGTAGTCGAGACCTTGATTAAAATAATCCCACTTAACTTGATCAAATTCAAGTCCGGAAGCTAGGGTGCTTGCAGATGTATGATAGGTATTACATACATATGTTGTGCCACCGTATTTTACAACATCACCAACTTTATATCTAGTTGAGATTGCCCATGCACCTTTCCAATCGATACCTGAAGAATACAAATCCCACGATGCTTGATTGGCTTCTAATCCGAGAGTGTTAGTAGCTGCTGATGTATGAGCAGCATTACATAGATAAACTCTACCACCATATTTTACTAGGTCATTGACCTTGTAGGTTGTTGCTGTGGCCCATGCGCCTTTCCAATCAAATGACTCAGCAAATAAATCCCAATTGCTTTGATTAGATTCTAATGTTGTAGAGCTGGTATGTCCGTTATTACATATGTAAACATATCCACCGTATTTTACAATATCACTTTCTTTATAAAGTGTTGTAGGAGCCCAATCGCCTTTCCAATCTTGACCGTCGGAAAATTGATTCCACTTGGTTGGAATATTTTCGAGATCTGTATAGAAATCTGCTGCGGCAGTATGACCTGCTACGCAAAGGAACGTTTTGCCACCATACGCAATGATGTCATCTTTGTAGTATGTTGTGCCAGTTGTCCACTGATTTTTCCATACAAATCTAAGTCTACCTAATTTAAATTCAGCCATTTATAGCTCCATTTTCATGCATAATTATATTTATTCAAATACCATATACGGTATTATACTCCTTGTGATAAAAACAGCATCTGTGCCAAATACGTGCCGTCAATACCGCCATTAAATGCTACTTTACCTGAGAATATTAATTCTTCGCCTGTTGTTGTTGTTATCGTATCTGGTCCTATTCTCACAGTACCAGCAGTTATTTGACTAGTGATAGCATCGGCACCACCGCCAGATACTCGTCTTTGTAAATAACCCTTAATTGCTTTTTGTGTTGGTACCACATTATTACTGTCTGCGGTAAAGGTGTTGTCTGTTGAGAATTCTCTAATAACAACTCCAGACCCGCCAACTGTAAATCCACCTAGTCTCAATTCTTCTAGACCTTGTAGTTCGAAGAACTGTGCATTTAGTGTGACTGTACCAGTTGCCTGTTCTACTGCAAACAGCTCACCGACTCGGAAATTACCGTCTTGGTCAGTTGATGTGTAGAATACGCGGCCACCATCTCTTTCTCTAATTTCATCTTCAGGTGCCAACACTGTTCCTACTGGGAATAGTGTGTCTGGATAATTAGTTTGTTCAAAATTGCCTAGTCCAATATCTAAGAAGTCGTGTCCAGTTAATCGAACCTGAGAATATAGCTGTCTAATTTCTACTGCTGTTCCGTGTTCTGGGCTTTCTTCTCTTCCAAGATCTTTAGCAATTACCAATCTAGCAGTAGCGTTTGGAAATGCTCCTGCTAGAATTTCGCAAGTTAATAACTTGTAGGTGTAATCGTTAATACCTGTAATATAAATGTTATCTCCAGGACCGGGCAAGCGATCTAGTCCATCTATGACCAGCTCGCTACCAATTTGATACTCGTCTTTGTAGCCGTCTCCGCTAATAGTGACCCTTGTGCTTACAGTTTCGTATCCAATTCCACCATTTACAATTGTAGGATTTCCTAAAACACCGTTGGCTAATCGAACTGCTGTTGAGATTTCAGAAGAGTTATTTGGATCAGTAATAGTCATTATAGGAGCTGACGACTAACCGCTACCAACGTCCCATAAGTTTATATTAGAAATTCTTCCAGCTACTACATAAGCTCTTGCTTGTGCTTGACGGCCTGTAGAAATAAATTTACCGGCTGTTGAGTTTTCAGTTAATCCGCCTAATACCATAAACTTTCCAGGCTTAGTCACATTGCCAAATTCAATACAGCACCATGGAGCGGAACTGCCCAATGACTGATACTCCCATACTTTTCCATCGATAGATGTTGCAACCACTTGTGTACCTGTGGCTATTGCAACAAAGATACCTTGCGCATACTTGATAGCTCTCCAGTCCTGCGCTTGAATTACTCCTTCTGTCCAAGTAATACCATCTTTACTTGTAGATACTTCTGTTGCTCCTGCATATCCGCCAGATAATGCAACAAATGTATTATTTCCGTAAGCCAGTGAATAACTTCCTTGAGTAAGTGATCCTAGAGTCCACGATGTTGCAGCTAGATTTGTATAGGCAATTGCTACACCAGTACTAGAATCACTCAATGCTGTTGCTACAAATTTGCCTTTACCAAATTCAATAGAATTCCATTCTGCGCCTTCTGGCAGGTTAAATGCTGACCAAGTGGTTCCGTCTGTAGATTTAGCTGCACGGAATCCTCCTGCTGCTACTGCTACCCAAGTGCCTACGCCATTAACAACTCCGTATGAAACATCTCTCCATTCAGCAGTCACTGACATAGTCATTGATGTCCATGATATACCGTTTGTGCTTCTTGCAGCTTGGCCGCCTGTGGCAAAGGCCATAAACACCCCACCAACATATTTTACTTTAGTCCATAGTGCTTGAGCAGGCATTGAGCCTGTAAGCCAAGTTGAACCGTCTGTTGAGTAAGCTGTAGCGGCAGTATCTAGTGCGACCGCTACATATAATGTTCCGTTGCTGGCAACACTAGTCCACTGTCTGTTGTTTGGCATTGTAATGTTGCTAGTAGTAAATCCCGGGCTGCTAAAAGTCACTCTTGGTTCAACAAAATAATTTGACGAATTATCTAATAGAGCTAATATTGGTGTTCCTTCTACAAAATGTTCCCATCCGACACAGTGAACAGTCATAGGATCATTAAGTCCCGATGGAACACCGTTAATTAATGAGAATGTTGTGCTTAGATCAGACAATGCACTTATAGTAATTCTATTAGTTGTTGTATTAATAGTTTTTACATAATACACTGTTGCATCTGCAATATTACCAAATTTAGTTCCGGTGAATGTTATAGCATCGCCCACTGATAAGTGTGCTACATTAGATAGTTGTATAAGATTTCCGCCTGCTGCATTAAATGTCTGCGAAGCAGATACTTGTACTTTAGATTCTTTTCCAACTATACAGGTCTTACTTGCAAACGTATATTCTGCAATATATCCATATTGGCCAGCACCTGTACCAGTTTGTACAACTACTCGCATTTGTCTGTAGGTCGAAGGCTCGTTCTCATCTGATCCTGCAAGTTGAATTGTTTGATCAGTACCACCTTGAGCGGTGTTTGCAGCAAACACATATCCACTACCGCCGTCTGCAGAAGAATCTCCTCTGTTTGTAATTCGAACTTCAGAAACTGCACCGTCTCTAAAATCGTCAAACACAAACTCAGCGTCATTGCCTGAACCAACTACAGTTTCAGTTGCAGTTGTGTATTCATTTCCTGCATGAGTATAGAATAATTTTAAAATAGCGCCAGCATCATTGCATAATGCTTGGTATATAGTTGCATCATAGTATCTGTTGTTAACAACAGCTACAATTGGATTTTCTGCGATGTTATATCCTTCGGATACTGCACCAAATGTTCCATAGGAACAGTTTCCATTAGTACCTCGTATCTTACCACCTGTAGTAGATAGATAGCCAATATGATTATAATAGGTAAAGATCGATACCGCTTCAGTGCGTCCTGTGCCGTTAGCCCAAAGTCCAATGCCGTCACTTAAAATTTGTGTAAAGTCGTTGGATACAATTGTTTGATTTCCACCACTGTGTAAATCGCCATCAATTTTCAATCCTACGCAACCAACACCAAATGTAGTCACGTTTTGAATGTATGGGGACTTAGTACCTACCCATACCGACGAATCACTTACACCCCAGCCTGGATCTAAACTAGCGTATGCGCCTGCTGTAGGTCGGCGTGTTCCGTAGATATTAGGAGCACTTAATGTTCCTTCTAACCCTCTAAATGTCATATTTCTTAAACCAGTTCCGTCATTTAACAAGAACATGTTTTGAATTTTGTTTTGATCGTAATCGCTGGCACATAAGAAATAATTTGCAGCCTGAATAATTTTATAGTTTCCTACATAGGCCATATCGTAAATTACTGCGTCAATGATTCTGTCTAGATCGCTGTCCCATCTTGCTGGAAGATTGATCACTGTAGAGTCTGTAAAGACGTTTTCTATATACAATGTTGTTTCGTTTTTAATAAACGTTTTGTTAGCAATTATTTGTGCTCTTGCAGCCAATCTATTAGCATCAACAGTTATACTATTAGTGCCGTTAATTGTTGTAGGATTTCCTGTGTTTAATCTTGTTTCGAACTGAGATAACAGCGAAGTAGTAATTATGGCTTCGAATGAAGTGGCTGCTGCGCCAGAAAAATCTTGATCGACTTCACCGAGTTTAAAAATGCCAGGTGTAAATGATTGATCTCCTACTTCGATTTCTCTAACAATATAATCTAACAGATCTTTCATATAGCCAGCTGCTGCTAAAATTTGAGATGTATACTCTGCTGATATTA
>JACCDO010022441.1_pt1 | contig 10204 bp, 4 predicted proteins | sample 7446101 | NCBI WGS metagenome assembly JACCDO01 (sample SAMN15323440, study PRJNA562643) | freshwater metagenome | isolation source: river surface water | place: USA:Blue River Watershed | collected 2017-08-16
AAAGACAGTAAACAAGCGATAAGAACGAATTTAATAATAGTTCCTCATAATTTAACTCATCAATGGAAATCAACATTTAATTATACAACATCAAAAACATTATCAATTATAAAAAAGTCAGATATAGATATATTACAATTTGAGAATAATATATTTATAGAGCAACCTCCAGTAGCGGATGCAGATTTTACGGAGATCAATTGTTTAGAATATTATGATACAGTAATAGTGAGTGCGACGATGTTTGAATATTTAGTTGCGAAGTTTCCGAACACTAAATGGGCAAGAATAATAATAGATGAGATAGTATCAATAAGATTACCAGCAGATATGGATTTTAATTGTAATTTCATATGGTTTTTAACAGCAACACCGACGGGTATTCAATATATCAGACGTACATATGTAAAACATTTAGTATCAGGAATATCTAATAATATAAATAATATAATTATTAAGAACAATGATGATTTTGTGGATCATTCAATGAATTTGCCGAATATAAATCAAATAATTGTTAAATGTTTAACTCCAAAAGAGATTAAGATAATAAAGGATTATGTGGATGCCGATATTATAAATATGTTAAATGCGGGAAATTTCCAAGATGCCATATTAAAGTTAAATTGTAATGTAGAAACATCTGAGAATATATTAGAAGTTATAACTAAAAAAATTAAAAAAGAACTTCATAATAAGATAAAGGAGTATGAATATCAAGAGAAAGTGATACCAGATGATGAGAAAGCTCATGAGGAAAAATTAAAGAGAATCAAAACAAAGATACAAGGATTAGAGACACAATGTAAATCGATAGAAGATAGAATTAAATCGTTTAAAGAGGAGAATTGTCCAGTTTGTTTTGATGAATATGATAAACCAATGTTAACAGTATGTTGTAATAATTTATTTTGTCTTCAATGTATATCATTATGTAAAAATTGTCCAATGTGTCGTGCTCCATTAAATCTTAAAGAATGTGTATTAATTGATGATAATAAAAATATAAAATCAAAATCAATGGAAAATCAACCTAAAGAACATCAATTATGTTCAAAGATAGATAATTTAATTAAAATCATAAATAAAAAACCAAATGGGAAGTTCTTATTGTTCAGTAATTATGATAAAACATTTGAAAACTTAAATAATAAATTAATAGAAAATAAAATAAATTTTAACAGATTAGTTGGATCAAATATTGTTATCAATAGTATATTACGTAAATTTGAATCCGGTGAAATTAAAGTCTTAATGTTAAATGCAATAAATTTTGGATCAGGATTAAATCTTCAAATTGCAACAGATATAATTATATATCATGAATTAGATATAGAATTAGAGACACAGGTAATAGGTCGTGCTCAACGTTTAGGTCGAACGATACCATTAAATGTTTATTATTTATTAAATGATAATGAGAAAGTGAATTGTAAGAATCCGACATTAAATCTAGATATTTTTATGGATGATGAAACAGAATTAAATAATTTTATAAACAAGGATGAAAAAGAGATACCAATTGAATTAAATCAGGAAGAAATCCCAGAAGAATTAATTAAACCAAAAAAGAAAACAATAACTAAAACAACAGCTAAAACAGTAAGAAAGAAAATAATAAAGAATAACAAAACAGCAACAGAAGCAATTGGTGTTATTGATGTTTAATAAAATTAATTTATAAATTCGCTAAATTATAACTAAAAACAATTTATTTTGCAGGACAGACATAGGATTTACTTAAGTAAATCCTATAGCTATGCTGCAAAATAATTTTTATAAGTATAACTTATAAAAATTATTTTGCTGGACAGACATAGGATTATCCTATAGCTATGCTGCAAAATAAATTATTTTTAGTTAACTAAAAATAATTTATTTTGCAGGACAGACATAGAAACATTGAGGACCATAACAGACCTTTTTACAATAAATACTTGGGAGATCAGTTTTTTTAACAATATAATGAATAACTGATCCAATAACAAAAGATAGAATCATATATTGTTTTTTCTTTTTGTCATCTGTTTTATTTTTTGTTTTATCATCAATAATTCTTAATGCAATGATACAACATAAAACAGAAAGAATACCAATAAATACACACTCACCAATTAAACTAATTGTCGTCATTATAATATATATTAATATAAGAAATTTAATGTTCGAACATTTCGTTTATATAATAAAAGGTATTAATCAATTTAATAAAACTAAATATTATATTGGATATACATGTAATATTCATCGTAGAATTAGACAACATAATTGTGAACTTGTTGGAGGGGCTAAAGCAACAAAAGGTTATAAATGGGAATATTATGGAATTATTACAAATTTTAGAGATCATATAGAAGGTCTACAAATTGAATGGCGACTTAAACATTCTACCAAAAAAACTAATATTGTTAATAGAATCAACTCTTTTCTTCAATATATCGATACTCATAATAATGCATCACCTAAAAATAAACCATTTGAACATAAATTATTATTCTATTTATCTCCTACATTCACTAAGATTAATGATTCTATTAATGCTCATCTTATATTTATAAATCTTGATGAATGTATAATTGAACATATCGCTAACTAAAAAATTGCAAACGAAGTAGCATCGAATTTTTTAAAAAAATTGCAAACGAAGTAGCATCGAATTTTTTAAAAAAATTGCAAACGAAGTAGCATCGAATTTTTTAAAAAAATTGCAGAATAATTATCTTTGATTAGTTTTACATATATAAATAATAAATAAAACTAATCAAATAAAAATGACTTCAAATCAGAATCAGAATCAGAATCCAAATGATCAAAAGATTAATACATTAAATTATGTTGATCAAATGATATCAATTCAGATGATGACAGTTTTACAAAATATTTTTAAAGAGACTAATATTTTAACAAAGAAAAATCTAATGATAATAATGACTTTAATATCATTTGATGGTTTAAGAAACAAAACAACAGAAATAATAAAACAGATAAATATCAAAAGTTTTTTTGGTTCTATTAAGAATAATCTTTGTAAGATAAAGATAAAACGTAAATCAAAAAAAGTAATTAATGAGAATAAACCAGATCTAGTTATTAATTATAATAATTTGCCATTGTCTTTTTGGAATAAAATATTTACATTAGATGAAATATCTTTTAAGGTATCTAATAATTATAAAACACATTATGTTAATCTATATGAATATCATATAACTGAAAGCATATCCGATATTGTAATCTATAATTATGATTTCAAAGCAGTATTTCACGAAAGTTTTGAAGTTATGTCATCTTGTATAAATAATATAAAAAATGTTATAAAAATAGGTCGAAATACTAATACAATTGAATCTCCAGAAGAAGATCAAGAAGAACCTATGAATCCACAAATAGTGCAATCATTTTTTGATCTTTTACCATTTAATCTTTCAAGAGAATCTTTTATATTTTTTGAATCACATTATCTAATAAAACCAATGCCAAATAAGGAATTTGATAATAATATGTTATCTTTTAATATTGATCTTAGTTATTTAAAGGTAGATTTTAAAATAACTAAATCTGTATACACAAATTTTTACGGTCTAATAAGATTATATGAATATATAAAACACAAATTCATAGAAAAATATCCAAAATGGAATCATCAAAAAGCATTTCATTCTTTAATATATTTAATGCATGTTATATCTCCTGTTCTAAATAAGTTTATAGATGATAATTTATGGAATAAAGATCATAGACATACTTTTTTTGGTTTTGACATAAGTAATATTGATTTTATTATTGAATTAAGAAACATTAAAAATTTTACATATTTTCCTGGTAAAAATGATGCTATGAAAGTATTTAATGAATCAAGATTTAAAAATCATATAAAATATTTAGATCCTACTTTTATTCAATTGATAATATCAAGAACATTTAATTATCTTCCAACTATTGATTATATTTCATCATTATATAAATCAAATGGAGTTTCATTCTGTGATATATCCACTTCAGATAAACCTATTTCTGATAATTCTCGTTTACAAGTTTCATTATACAATATAAATAATATTCCTAATTTATTAACAATTTGGAATGAGTACGTTCAAAAAATTAGTTCTATATCACATGTCAATAAAGACACTTATAAGATATATACCATTAAAATTAATATTGATAAACAAATAACTGATAAACCTAATCCTCAATATGATGAATGGAAAGAATATGTTGATATTGTTAAAGATCATACTAATTTAATGTCTCCACCTTCTAAAATGATAAAAGAAGAATCTGAAACAAGAAATATCAAAATTGATTATATTAATGACTTCTATAAAAAAATGTCAAATCTTTATTTGAGAGAGAGTGATAAGAAACGATTATTAAATACCTTACATCAATTCAAAGATAAAAAAGAGATGTTGAAAGATTTAAGTATTCCTAATAAACTCGGTATATTATTATATGGCGAACCAGGTACTGGCAAATCATCAACTATACTCGCTATCGCATCCTATCTACAAAAAAATATATATTATATAAATCTTAATAATGTAAAAACTAATGATGACATCTTTATGCTATTCGATCATGTTAATAAAAATATTGTCGATGGTGGAATTATTGTTATGGAAGATATTGATGCTATGACTTCTGTTGTTCATAAAAGAAAAACAAATCTAAATGAATTAACAACATGTGAACTTATCGATTCTAAAGATTCTGGTTTAACATTGGAATTCTTCCTGAATCTATTACAAGGAACATTATTAGTTGATGGAACTATTTTTATCGCAACTACTAATCATTTAGAAGTATTAGATCCTGCATTTTATAGACCTGGACGTTTTGATATTTTAATAAATATGAAAGCCGCTGATCATTATCAGATAAATGATATATATAAAATGTTCTTCAAAAAAGAAATAAGTCATGAAAATTTACATAAAATAACTGAATATAAATTTACACCTGCTACATTTATATCACACTTTTTGGGATACATTTTAGATTCGGATAATATATCCGAAGATGAAATATTAAAACCATTTTTTGTATAAAAATTGTGTTAACATTTTAGATTCAGATAATATATCTGAAGATGAAATATTAAAACCATTTTTTGTATAAAAATTGTGTTAACATTTTAGATTCAGATAATATATACTAGAATTTTTTTAACACTTTTGACAAATACTAAAACAATCTGGATCTTTACATTCTGGATTATTACATTTAACTTTCTTAGATTTACTAAAAGGATTAATCTTACATTCTAAACATGTACTCATATAATAACCAAATGGATTATCTAATGCTTTATCTAAATCAGATACTGGAACACCATTGGCTTTCATTGATTTAGCAACCGCTAGAATATATTCATAATATTCTTTTAGATGTTTTTCTCTATCATTTAGAATATCTAGAGGTGATGGAATTGATAATTCTGGATTAAATGCAATTGCTTCTATATATAATTTAAGCATATGTGGTGTGATTTTTGGATTATTAATCATTTGCATAATATTATTTTTCTGTTTATCAATTTCAGATTTTGGAAGAATACTAGCATGTTTCTTAGCATTAATCTTGGATCTTAATTTTTGTTTTAATTCTGCTTTCTTTTTATCATCATCTGATAATTGATTATTAGATTTAATTTTATCTTCAATTTGATTATTTTTACTTTTTTGTTTTTCATTATTAGATTTATTAACAGAATCAATAATACGTTGTTTAATTGTTTCTTTATCTAAGATTGAATCCATTTTATATATAGTATTAATATATTCGTCATATTTTTATATATAAATTATCTCTTTTGATATTATGTTAATTATGGAGAATTTTTTAGATGATAGTAAGAAAATATATATAAAAAACTTAATTAGAGAGAAAGTTTTACCAAATCTAAATTTAAATGAATTTAATATTTTAATTGATTATTTATTTAATGTAATTAATCTTATTGCAGTTTCTTATGGTATATATTATGATAATTTTTGGATCCAATTAATGCAAAATAATAATAGAGATATTTTAGCAATATTTAATTTATTATTACCATATATTGATGATGTTAATGGAACATATAAATTACATAAATTAATTACTAAATTATCTGATATTAGTAAGAATAAATCAATAACAAATACAAGTTATAATCTTGATGAATATAATCAGAATATATTATTTAATAATTATGCATTATTAATAGAAACAATTAAACAAATATCAAATAAATTATTCGTTAATTGGTTAAATACTAGACCATACACTATTAATGATTACAAAAATTCATATCTATATAAAAATAGTCTACAATTCTATACCGATAATAATCTTCTTATTCGTAGCATTAAACCTGATTATACACTAAATTTAATTTGGAATAATAATCAATATAATGTTGATATATATAAAAGTTATTATGCTTTTGCTTCTGAAAAAAATAAGATTGATAATATAATAGATATTAATGAAAGATATAATTTTATTAAAAATAATATAATAGAATTAAGCTTTTCTAAAATAGCAGATCCAAATATCTTATTCAAAAATAAAGGTATATATATTGGTGATATCTTTAATACTATCTATTATGATCTATTCAAAGATATTATTAAAATTAAATGGTTAATATATCAAGATGTTTTTGATAATGAAAATCATGATGAAATATATATTAAAAAATTTAATGATGAAATATCTATTCCTGCATTATATCAAAACTTAACTTGGTTAGAATTAGAATTATCAGAACAAACTAACTTTATAACTAATTGGGATAATTTTTTGAATAAAGTTAAGAAATATCATAAAGCAGGATCTAGAAATGGATATTTCTATCTATTAAAAAATATTATTATCTTTTTTGAAAAGAATTATGATAAAATATCATTATTGGTTAAATCATATAATTATCTTAAAATTACAGAACATCATTCATTTAATATAGATGATGAAGATGATGTTGATGATGATAATCAAGATATAAAAATATCATTAGATGAATTATTAGAGAGAATAAGTGTAATACCGATGGAAGATATATATAATTATTTCTTAGATGCGATCAATAGATTTAGAACAACATGGTATGGTCGAAATATAATATTAGAAAATGGTTCAAAGTTTAATTATGAATCATATTTTTCAACAATAATAGACAAGAATTATTTTATGACAAAATACGGGATAAATGAAGTTTTGCCAGAGAATCTAACAATCAAATATAAATACATCTATAACTTTGCAAAAGCATTTTGTATTATGTATGTAAATAATAATATTGAATTCAAATCAGATTGGAGTAATATGAATTTTTATAGTAGAAACTTAATATTACAACTATTAAATTTTACATATTATGAGGCCTATATAAATAATAAAACTAGTAAACCATTCTTACAATTAAAGGTTATGAACTTTCATAAACATTTTACGAGAGTTTATAGTTCTAATATATTTAATAATGTTAAGAAAAGTGCAATCTGTATTGGAAATATATTTTATGATATTATAAGAAGTAAATTAGTAGATATCACATTTGAATCACATATTTATAAAGGAATATTAAGTGAATTAGTATTTGATAATCGATTAACTGATAAGAAATTATTAGGTTCAACATACAAAGAACAAGAAAGAAATCAATTTAATAACTTATCTAAATTTGTTTTTTCATCTGATAAATATAAAGATGCTATCTACTTTTTAACTAATAAACCATATGGAGATATGAAAGAATATTTTAATTTATTAACAACGAAATATAGATGGTATTCATTTTATGCGATGGATTGGGTTTCTCAGATTAATTTTTTTCATAGATATATCAATAATAGAGTGATCTATATAACTGGAGCAACTGGTCAGGGTAAATCTACTCAAATCCCTAAACTATTCTTATATGCATTAAAGATGGTTGATAAAAATTTAGATGGTAAGATTGGATGTTCTCAACCACGTATTAATCCAACTATTGAAAACTCTGAACAGATATCTTGGGAATTAGGTGTCCCAACATCAACTATTGGATTAAAAACAAAAGAAAAAATAAAAACATATAATCCATATGTTCAATATCAAACTCAAAGAGATTCTCATAAAGTTAATGTTAATAATGGATTGATATTAGAATTAATGACTGATAAATTATTATATAATCAATTAATTAGATATCCGTTATTGAAAAAATCTGAAAAAAAATATAATAATAATAATTCTGCTGATAATTATTCATCTGATGTTTATACTTCTGAAAATATTTATGATATTATAATGGTTGATGAATCACATGAACATAATGTGAATATGGATTTAATATTAACATTAGCACGTGATGCAGTTCAATATAATAATTCATTAAAGTTAGTTATAATATCAGCAACGATGGAAAATGATGAGCCAATATATCGTAGATATTATAAAATGATTAATGATAATTTCACATATCCATTTAGTTTTAATAATGCAACAAATAATTATGATAGAAATTATATTGATCGTCGTATACATATATCTCCTCCAGGTGAGACAACACAATTTATAGTAACAGAGAAATATTTAAATATTGAACCAAAAAACTATGAAGAAGCAGAAAAACATATTTATGAGAGAATCAATGAATTAACAAAATCATTAGATGGTGATATATTGATATTCTCATTAGGTAAGAAAGAGATTATTAATATATGTAAGAAAATCAATAGTGAATTAACAAAAAATGATATTATCTGTTTACCATTCTATAGAGGCTTACCAAATAGATGGAATATTTTTAATGATCTATCAAATAATCTTAAATTAATAACTGTTCATAGAAATAGTTTATTTGATGATATTAATAATAATAATGTTAATATAACTAAAGTTTCACCAGGAACATATAAAAGAGCTATTATAGTTGCAACTAATATTGCAGAAGCATCAATTACAATTAACACATTGAAATATGTTATTGATACTGGTTATTATTATAAGATAATAAATGATTCAGAAACAATGGAAACCATAATTAATGAAAGTAAAATTTCAGAACCAAGTAGAATACAAAGAAAAGGTCGTATTGGACGAGTCAGTTCAGGAACTATATATTATATGTATAAAGAATTCTCAAGAAAAGATATCCCTATTGATTATAAGATTTGTATTGAAGATATTTCTTCTCAATTATATGATTTATTAGCAGATAATAATAATGATAAACAAATAATTTTAGATATTGGTTATCATAATCATATAGGTCATGGTCTTTATGAAGAAGAAATAAAGAAACCATTAAATGATAATAAATTATTATATCAAATAATAATAAAACAATATACATATCTTGGTTTAGTTTTACCATCAATTATAAACTTTTCAACGAAATCAGATATAAGTTTATCATCAATAGAGAAAGCAATAAAGATATATAATGATAAAATACCAGCATTTATGACACTTAATTTTAATGCAAAAGAAATATTCAACTTAATATCAAGAGAAATTACAAGACTAACATCAGGTTATAAATATGAGGATATACGAGATACAAATAGAAAATTCTATATTATTCATCCAGATGAAGATAAAATTAAAAGAGATAATGCTAATATTAAAATAGATAGATATATTCATAAATATATTAGAAATGGTTTTGTATTTGATCTATCAAAAGTTTACCATGTATATGATCTTGTGAAAAATGTAAATGGTTTAATTATTAAAAATATAATTAATAGCACATTTCCAAATTTATTAGATGAAGATAGTGAAGATATTAATATGTCTTTTGTATTCACTCTTGTCTATTCATATGTTTCAAGTATAGATAATAATGATAATAATAATATCGTTATTCTAATGATCATATTACTTAAATTCTCTAATTATCAATTATCTGGATTAACTAAAAACTATAAAGTATTCAAAAATATATATAATCATCCACAATTTGATGATCTATATGTTTATTATAGATTGGCATTATCAATATATCAAGATGTAGATAAATTTAATCCTAGAATGGTTGAATCGAATATTGAAAAACAAAAATCAAAATATTTAGAAGAAAAGAAAAAGATTAAATCTGGTAATTGGTTTATTGATCTTCCAAAAAATATATATGATGAATTTAATAAATTAGACAATCAGAATAAATTAAACATCAAGAAAAACATAACTGATTTCAATAAATTTAATTATGATACTAATAATGTTAAAG
>JACCDO012043569.1_pt1 | contig 10204 bp, 9 predicted proteins | sample 7446101 | NCBI WGS metagenome assembly JACCDO01 (sample SAMN15323440, study PRJNA562643) | freshwater metagenome | isolation source: river surface water | place: USA:Blue River Watershed | collected 2017-08-16
ACATTTTCCCTCTGCTTGTATGTATTTTACAATAACAGATTTTTCATACAAATGTCCCGAAAGGCGCGACACCACTGGCTCTTTGGGTGCCTCTCCCGTGATGCAGCAAAACATTGTCTATGTGTTAAAATTACGACTTTTTTGCGGTCAATCTGATTTAACCAGGTTACCAGGTCCTGGTAACCAGGATCGGGAAAGAAATGGTTGATCAAATCCCTAATCATTTACAGTAAAGGTATAAATTAAAGATTAATATATTTATAAGACATTATAATGATAATGTGTACAGAATTAGTACAAGTTCTGTATATAATTGGAATTGAAAAAATATTAGGATTTGGACAAATTGGTAATATTTTTCAAATCAAGAGAATGATTTATTAATTGAAGAAATTCATGTATAAGACCGTAATAGTATAAATAATGTCGTTGCTATATTAAAGTAACAAAGTAAAAATATTATGAAAATCAGGAAATTATGTTATATTTATTAATAGTGTACAAAAACAATTTCATGCCAATTTACTCGTTTAAATCCACTTTAACTTGTACAGTTTTTATACAAATAAAGATACTAAAACAAATTTCTGAACTTATTGTGGAGATGGGGATTAGAAGAATCCAGCCGGTATTTGAAACAAAAAAATATTTCAAAAAAAGTTGAAATAGGTTGACAACTACCTGACAACCAAAACAAAAAATTCACAGAAAAGGTTTCTGATCGTTTATATCAGGTAATCAACCACAGGTGTGTAGGCAGAAATGGAAGCAGAATACAACCAAGAGAATGAAGATGTCAATGAAGGTCAAGGAATGCAGGTTGATGATAATGATGTTACAGTCGCTTTTCATCGTATTGAAGAACTTGAAAGTTATGGTATTAATAAACAAGATATAAATAAGCTAAAATCTGGAGGCTATCATACAATTGAAGCGATTGCCCATTCAACAATGAAAAAATTAACTGATGTGAAAGGTATAAGTGAACAAAAAGCAGCAAAATTGAAAGATATAATTAAAGTTAATCAATTAGTGCCATTAGGATTTCAAACGGCATCATCTAGATTGGAAGGAATGAAAAACTTAATATCTATATCAACTGGATCAAAAGACTTAGATAATTTATTAGGTGGTGGTATCGAAACTGGAAGTTTAACTGAAATATTTGGTGAATTTAGAACTGGTAAGACACAAATTTGTCACACTCTATGCGTTAATTGCCAAAGACCATTAGATCAAGGTGGTGCAGAAGGAAAAGCTATTTATGTTGATACTGAGGGTACATTTCGTCCACAAAAGTTAGTAGCGATTGCTGAACGATATAGTATGAATCCCGAGGAAGTATTAGATAATGTTATATGTGCACGTGCACACAATTCTGAGCAGCAAATGGAATTATTGGCTGATGCTGCCGCACTTATGAGTGATTCAAGATATGCTTTATTAATAGTTGATTCTGCAACAGCTTTATTTCGATCGGATTATGTTGGTAGAGGTGAATTGTCAGATCGTCAAATACAATTGGGACAATTTTTGCGACAATTAACTCGATTGGCAGAAGAATTTGGCATTGCTGTTGTTCTGACAAATCAAGTTGTTGCAAATCCTGATGGGATGAGTTTTGCGAAAGATAATGTGAAGCCTATCGGTGGAAATATTATTGCACATGCTTCTACAACACGATTAAAATTTAAGAAAGGTCGTGGCGACAATCGTGTTTGCACAATTTTTGATTCACCTACATTACCAGAATCAGAATGTCAATTTTCGATCGGTCCAGCTGGTGTCGAAGATGCTAAAGACGTGTAATATATCCAGTAATCAATACAAAATAAGCTTGAGACAAAAATACTATCATAGTGGAATATAAAGTACTAAGTGTAAATATAAACAATAGTAATTATTAAAAAAGTTTCATGTTAAAATACATAATCTAACCCTATAATATATACTACATTACTGTATTGCAACACGATTTACTTCCTCACCCGACATTATAACAATAGTTTAAAATACACGGAAAATTTTCTTAACATTTAATGATTTGTTAACTGATGGTTGATGCTCTAAAACATTGAATTTAACAGTTTTAGCTAATGGACGGCATTGACCAATAGTAACAACATCACCTTCAGAGACATTGATGAAACATGGTGAGACATGAACAGGCATGTTACTGTGACGTTTCTCGAATCTTCTATATTTAGCTACATATCCAAGATAATCTAATAAAATAAATATAACAGATAAGACATTTTGACACGTTAAAAATATAATAATATTATTTACCTCTACGGACAATAATAGTGCGCTTCATTTTGTGAGACACAACCATTGCCTTAAGAATACGTCCTCTAATAGAAACGTTACCAGTGAATGGGCATTTCTTATCGACATAACTGCCTTCAATTGCTTCCTTAGGAATCTTGAATCCAAGACCAATACTCTTGTAGTATCTCATTCCTTTCTTGGACTTCTTGCCCACAGCCTTCTTGCGACCTACGAAGACGCCATCTTGCTTTTGATAAGCCTTCTCGTTTTGCTCTGCCTCGCGGTAGGTACTCATTTTCACGCTTACTACTATCACTGGTGTTTGTTTTTGGCCAGCCATGAGTTTTTAAACCCTAACATCGGCCCTTTTGACGCTTTAAAAAGAAAAAGAAATAATAGAGAATTTGATATAATGCTGCTTTTGAATGTTTGTTAATAAGAATGATTGACCACTACGTTTAATCAATTGTAATAAATTATAGATAATAATATAAAAGATCAAATTACCCAAGGCAAACTATTTTCAAACTAAATTAAATCTACCTAAGTTAATAATATTCAGGCTATTATTTTACCATTCACAATTCAATTAATATATTTTATCCTCCATTTTTGTAAGCGGACCTGTCATTGGGTGGATCAAAGAGCAATAATAGCACTCATCGCACCGAACAGCAACAAATCGGACAAATGGCACTAACACCCGCGGCGACATACCAAAGCTTGAGTCAACTGTCACCTGAAACTGGCAAGTTATTCAGAATACGTAAAACGATACTCAAAATGTTAAAAAACAGAAATTATATGGTGCAAGACGAAGATTTAAATGAAACTACTGAAGGTTTTCGTAACAAATTCGGTGATGATCCAAGTCGTGATAGTTTAACAATATTTTGCGAAAGAAACGATGATGCAACTGATAATTTATTCGTATTTTTCCCATCAGATGAGAAAGTAGGCGTTATACCATTGAAAACATTCTCAAATCGTATGAAAGAAGAAAATGTTAAACACGCAATTCTCATTGTAAAAGATAAACTAACCGCATTCGCTAAAAACGCTGTGAAGGCTTTGGCAGCAACAGGTTATCGTATGGAATATTTTCGTGATTCTGAACTATTAATTGATATAACAGAACACAAACTTGTTCCTAAACATGAAGTATTAAGTGAGATACAGAAGAAGGAATTATTAGATCGTTACAGATTGAAGCCATCACAACTGCCACGTATTCAAGTAACTGACCCAATCGCTCGTTATTTCGGTTTAAAGCATGGACAAGTTGTAAAAATTACACGTCCTAGTGAAACCGCGGGACGATACATCACATATAGGATATGTATTTCAAATTAATAAATGGCACAAGTAGTTGTTATATATGTTTATAATTGTATTATTGATTATTCAATTCTTATCTTTACATTATTTTAACAGAATAAATACACTTTAAGTAGTTGTAGTACGATTACTTCATTGATTGAACCATTACATAACTTATATCATGACCCAACATTTAAATCATCACTTGTATAATCACTTATTATAAAGCATTTAACTTAAATATTTCTTGGCAGTTGATCTTACTAATGAATCAAATTGTGGTGAAATAATTGGATCATAGAACGAAACAAATGGATTCAGTATATATTTTGCATAAACTTCATGTACATCAACAAAAAAATTTCGCACGGGATCTTCATGTTTACCATTATGTAGTAATAAAAATGATGTACCACCAGGAGTCACATAGGCAGACATAACAGCGGAATTAAATTTATCAATAACCTTTTTAATAATAGTAATAATTATAATGATCAAAAAAATGATTAATCGTGGCAGGCAGTAGGAAATCATACCTTCAGGAATGTAGCGTTATTGCTCCATAATGAGCTGTATAACATGTCTATGCAATGGAAAAATGAGAAGTCGACCTCGTAACATAGTGTAGAAGGAGTACCTAGTGAAGCATGCAGTATAAATTGATGTAAATAAGATAACTCATCCGTGTTTTCGCTTAGATCGAGCTCATATATGACGTCGCTTTTGTTGTTCACGATAACGAAGACAACCATTTCGCAAGGAATGTACCCAATGTCCAATGGGATTTTCGGAAAAATTTTCTATTTTGTACCAAAAATTTGTACCAGTTTCGTTAATCGAGTTTTGTTGGACTTTATTCATATAAGAAGAAATTAACTAAGTGTGTGTAATTATAAATTGGTTGCATCCGTTCACTATGTCGCTTGATCCGGTGAACACGACATTCTTTGATATCACTAATAGTGATAAAGATTATGAAATTGTTTATGATAATGATCGTCATGGTATGTGCAATATAATTCTTGAACCATTCATAAATATACGTTATGATAATTCGACAAATCAAATTGTTGGTGTCACATTGAATAATTTACTACGTGGATTATGGTTACTTTTAGGATCTGAATCATCGCATCGAAATTATTTCATATCGCAATTGGGAGGTGCATCCTGCTGGGATGCTATTAGTGGTGATACTATATATATTACAATACTAACGATGATGGATATGAAAGAGATATTTAATCGAATATTCAGATTAATACCAAGTCGTAGTCGTAAGTTAGATGAAAATGATACGAAAGATATTGAATTGATGCTTCTACTTGAAGGTAGTTTATATTTTCTACATAATTGGATCTCTAAGTACGATTGTTACATTGATCCCAACGATCTCCAAGAATATCGCGTTGGTTGTCACGATGTCTTTGATAAGTGTCAGAATGCTTCATATTTAATTGATTTTAAAGACTCAATTTTAACTAAAATAGCAGACGTAATAGACACAGTTGAATATATTATAATAAAACGATCGTATCATGACAGGCATAATCTTGCAAGCAATCAATTGTCACTACAGGTTCTAAAAGGTAACAGTGAGAATGTTTCACACAGTGATAAATCAATAAAAATATTAAATAAAATACAATTTTCCAAAGCTCCAACGTATACACTTGATATATTTGGTGGTTCTCAATTAAGTAAGAATGTATTTGATGATGAATCAGATGATGGAAATAATAATCCAACAATAATCAATTCCAATAATGAAACAAACTATTCTCGTTTACCCATTGGATTTCTTACTTATCAAGATCCAGCAAGTATTGATAATTTATGGGTGTTTGATTCGATTGAATTAGCTCGCCAATGGTGTCTTATTGATCAGACTATGTTACGCAGTATACCATTGTCATCTTTTGTAGTAAAAACAAAACCATTATGGTCATTACCCCGATACATGCGACATGTCCCAGAGTTAAGATCATTTATTGATCGTTTTAACAGCACTGCTTTATGGGCTACAGCATCTATATTAAGTGGTAACACCCCGGAAGAACGTGCAATTATATATAGTAATCTGATAACATTGGCAATAAATCTAGAAAAACTACATAATTATAACAGTTTAATGGCCATAATAACTGGATTGACTCAAGGAAGTATCACAAGACTTAAACATACGTTAAGCATTGTACAAAAAACAGATAGTGAAAGATTTAAACAATTACAAATACTTGAAGTATTAATGAAAGCTAATAAAAATTGTCAAAATTATCGTGATAAAATTACTGAAGTAGTATCGCATTATGATGATGTTAATGTAGCGAAAGATATTACTGGTATTATACCTTATGTTGGATGTCATTTAAGTGAATTAGTATCAATAGTTGAAGGTAATAGTGATTATATTGTTGATGCGCCATACTTGTTGAATATTAATAAGAAGTATCTAATGGCTCGATGTGTGTCATTTCTTGGTAAAATGCAGAAACAAGAATATTCGTTTCAACCAATTCGATTTATTGGTATTGTGATAAATCGTAAATTACGTGAATATATTAGATTGACTCCAAATGAAGGAGCACTTGAAGCTAGACGATTATTCGAATATTCATTACAAATTGAACCCGAAGAAGAGCAAGAACAATATGATGAATATGTGTATTAATTGTACAATATTATAATTTTCCACTTGTTGATTGAAAAATAATAACTGGTTCGCAGAATAATCTTTTCTTATCAAGACATTGACAACATGTCCAATGTTGGTTATAATTATTCCATTGTCCGTCATGTGGCCAACAACCTATTGGTTTCAATTCATCTTTCACAAAACCTGCACGCATAACTTCACCTTCAGTAAAATTACCATCTTTCAAAACTTTTGCAGACATTCCAAGTTGTCTTAATTCATTTGCACGATAACCAAGTAAACGAAGTTCATCTGCGGTATAACCGGCTTGGTATAACTCTGCGGCTTCAACATGTAATCTTTCTCTTAATTCAACAGCCATGTATCCAGCTTGTCGCAATCTATGCAAATTATATCCACAATCATTTAGTTCTTTGCAACTAAATCCACCATCATGTAAATCTTTTGCCGTAAATCCAGCACACCTCAACTCATCTACACTCTTACCTATGTATTTACATCAAGAATAAGATAAATATTAATGCTTTTTGTTAGATACTTATTTTTACCTAATAGTCTAAATTCTTCGCATGTAAAATCACAATTCTTGCACTGTTGGATAGTGTAGCCCATCTCCAGTAACCTGGCTAGCGAATGACCCGCCTCCCGCAGCACATCAGGTGTAATACTGCTCATTTTCGGCGACTGGATTTTTTTTTTCTTGGTATTTTGATTGAAGTGAGATATTTGAAGACTCAAATTGAAGTATGAGCTAGGGCGGAACTCACAAGAAATAATGAAAGTAATCACATTTATTGAAAGTATGTAGTATCGAATTATGAATGTTACATGTATTTCATTAAAATTAAATTATATGAAGAACATAGGATTATCCAAATCACGCCATTTTTGTGATATTGGACCAAGTTCATTATTTCTCGCACCACCTTGAAGTAAATTTCTACCACGTTTCGCTGCCCAATGAGCATATTTAGCTGGAGCAGGTACACCGATACTCTTGTTGCATCGACAATACAAGTAAGTTGACCAATAGGTAATTAACTCAATTTCGGCCATCTTAAAACCAATAGTATCATACACTACGGTGTATTTACATGGTTTAGCTGTACCTTGTATGGCAGTTTGTGAACAAATATAGAATTCATTGAATTCGTTTGAAGTAATACTCATATCTCCCGAAGAACCATCAATACATATACCAGGACAAACATTAACATAAGCCTTACTTCCAGTACCAGAAGCGATATTCTCATAGGCTAGACGAGTATTATGATGCTTTGAACATATGATAACGCATAATTTAATAAAGTCGTTAGTACAACCGTGTTGATTAATTGCGGTATAAATTGAATCAATTTCATCAGACATCACGGCTGAGAATTGTCCTTCACTTACACCATCACGATATACTATAATATGCTTGGGTAACACACCATTGACATTTTTAAATTCTTTAAGTAATTCAAAAAATCCATCTGTCAAACCAGATACAATTTCTGTTTTTGCAGCTTGGTTTGAAATATGACAGCCATATATAGTAGCACTTCGATTCATTGAACCCACAATTGCAGATACTGATGCATTACGACTACCAAAATCACCTTTCTTATCAGGATGACAAACATCAATACCAACAAACATGGTTGGTTCATCAAAAATCCAGGACAATGAATCTGGTGGATTTTGAAATGCTTCACGTCCGTCGTACTTGGAATCTTGTAAAGGTTTACCAGTACGTGATGCAAGAGTATGATTGGTACCACCCAATTTGGTGTTGATTTTAAGTAAAATATTGGATTGAAAACCACTTGGAGTTCTTTTAATGTTTTTAAACTTCAGACACTGTGTGACTAGCGTAATAGAGTCTGCGATATACTTTATGATGCCATACATATCTTCTCTTTCGTTTTCATTGAGTACAACTAATATAAATTTAGCACCGTGTCTATGCATGGCATGAATACTATCTCGAATACTATTTTCGGTATTGTAACAGTGTAAGATAGGACCACCATTTTGAAGATTGATGCCACATGCTTCAGCATCCGCATGAAATTGTGATATAAAACTATCTAAATTGTGTAAGAATTGTGGATTACAATGTTCTGCTGGTTGACATACCAACACACCATATATGATGTTTCCATCACGATTATACATGCCAGTTATTGGTTTCGCAGCAAATGTCTGACCCTTCGAAAGATTCCATGTACCTTCTAATTGTGGATCAAATGTCATATTTCCATATTGTAGTTTGGCAGGAGGTAATAGTTTACAAGGTATACTCATTGGATTTGGATCAATTCCTTTTAATCCAAAAGCACAAGCCGTTTCATCATTCCGAACAGAGGTAATTAGATCCGTTGAACCTGATGATGATCGAATAAAGTCAAATCTTTCATTAGGACGAACAGCTGCTGCTTTGATTAATGCAGCCGTTATACTACCTTTAGCTTGACGAGATTGACCAGATATTACAACAACTAACTCCGAAGGAATAATCACTGGTTTGCCTTTCTTTCCCACGTCTACAGTAGGTGCATGAGGATATTTCAATTTCCCATTAATCATATGTGCTAAATATTCAGGTCGATGCTTTGCTTGTTCTTCATAGTATTCACTAACAGTAATTTTTTGGTTTGGATTAATATCGAATTTGTATCTATCAGCACGACATTCTACGGAATGAATTTTTTTCCAGTGACGTACATGTTTCAATCTAATTTTAGCAGATTTTAATTGTTTTGTTAATTTTTCAAGAGCAGAATTATGAAGTCCTCGTTGACATTCTTCTAAGAATTCATCTTTGGACATACTTAATATGAACGCCATAACATCAATTAATTCACCACAATTTAAGAATGAAGAGACAACCATGTCAGAGCATAATACTAATCCAGCCATGCATACTTTGAAGGAGGAGTAATATCCTTGCATGGATACAAAAGAATCACTAAGTCTCGTTTGTGCACCATCACAACGGAATGCTTTATAGCCATCAATAAACCATGTTTGTTCAAGTTCAGAAATTTGCATTCTTGCAAAATTGGTAATTGCAGAATTCATTGCACGCATACTGTCTTCAGCACTTCTATGTAATTGCCAGTTGACAGTACTTGAAGGCATCGATATTTCAACACAAAATTTAAGTTTAAGTGTCCATCCTCTTCCATCAAGATCAACTGATTCTTCGTGTTCTTGAGTATCAAATAGAGGTGATGTTGTTAAAACTGTTGATGCACCATCATATGTAAAACCAACAGGATTTCCATTAACATAATTCCAGTTAGGATTTTGTGAACGAAGTTGTTTAATCAATGCAATTAATACGCGCATATCACAATCTTTAGGATTTGCAGACACGTCAGTATTGGTAAATTCGTCGGTACCACGAAGTCCCTTAAAAACAGTTAAATGATAGTGATATACTTTTGCTGGAATATGTCGAGTATCCATTTTAAAAAAATTAGCCGTCACTTGGGTTGGTGCACCAATCATTGGGCTCATACGCCAGTTCTCATGTTTTGGAAATTTAGCAACTGAAATGGTTCGAATTCTACAGTCTTGTGGTGGAGAAAGAACAGCCAAAATACTTTCAGAATCTTCACTGGTTGTAAGTAAAGCTGGTGCAATATCCATCTGACCAAGATGACTGTTTGCTCCAAGTCGAGGGCCATCATTATATCGTGCACGACCACCCCCGCCTCCACGGCCACCACCATAACCACCTCTTCCTGAATCTCTTCCACCACCACGGCCACCACCATAACCACCACCACGACCGTAGGAATCGTTACCGCGTCCATAGCTATCATTACCACCACTGCGTGAATCTCGATCACGTCCGTAGCTATCATGGCCACCACTGCGTGAATCTCGATCACGTCCGTAGCTATCATTACCACCATTGCGTGAATCTCGATCACGTCCGTAGCTATCATGGCCACCACTGCGTGA
>JACCDO010051472.1_pt1 | contig 10203 bp, 10 predicted proteins | sample 7446101 | NCBI WGS metagenome assembly JACCDO01 (sample SAMN15323440, study PRJNA562643) | freshwater metagenome | isolation source: river surface water | place: USA:Blue River Watershed | collected 2017-08-16
ACCCTTACCCTTACCCTTACCCTTACCCTTACCCTTACCCTTACCCTTACCCTTACCCTTACCCTTACCCTTACCCTTACCCTTACCCTTACCCTTACCCTTACCCTTACCCTTACCAAGATTAAATTGATTTTAATAAGTTTATATATAAATAACAATACATTACAACCAAAATGTGTGATGATATCAAGTTACGCAAACGCAAGGGGGAAAAGCTTAAAAGAAAATTAGAACTTAATGGTGGAAAGACGAAAAAATACATTCGTATTCAAGAAAGTAAGAAAAAAAATTCAGATAAGAAATAAGAAATAAGAAATAAGAAATAAATACAAACCGAAATTTAAAACCTCTTTTAGGTTTTTAAATTAAACTTATCAATATCATTTAAAATAGATTTAAATTTTTGAATTAAGATATCGTTCATTTTAAATACAATATTTACATAACGAAAAAGATGTATTTTGTATTTTGTATTCTAAAGATTTATAGTTCATGTAATATTCGTTTTTTTAATTGTTATTTAAAATTAAAAATTAAAAATAAAAATGAATAATATATTAGATAATTTATTAGGGAAAAATAATTGGGTGGCTCGTTGTATAAATTTAGAAAGATGTAATAATAGAAGAGATACATTTGAAAAATTTGCCAAAGATATAGACTTGAATTTTGATTTTTTTAAAGGTGTTGATAAAAGAGATTTAAAAAAAGAAGAAATATTTGTCTATATAAATAACGACCGTTATCCACACGATGGAGGTACAGCATGTTTTCTAAGTCATTATAATTTATATAATTATCTTCTTAACAATTATAGTTGTGAATATTTTTTTATATTTGAAGATGACGCAGGATTTAAAAACTCAAACAAAAAAGAATTATTTGATTTTTTCGAAAATGTCAAAAAAACTGGTATTAATTGGGGTGTATTAGAATTTGGATATCACGATACGGGTTTTAACCAGAGAATTAATATAGATAATAACTTATGTTTAATTCAGCATAAGCATTTAGCACATGCATTTTTGGTAAAAAGAGAATGTATTATATTTATGTTAGAAGAAATTGAAAAAAACATTAAGTCACCTAGATGTCCTCCAATTGATTGGATAAAAGATTTTATTTTTAAAAAAACAATAGTTTTAGGCCCACGATATACTATAATAGACCAAGTTGATACAATTTCAATCATAGGTAGTTGTGAATAATAAAGTTGTATTAGCGCTGATTTTTAAGATTTTTAACAAAAATTAAATTGATTTTTTTATAAAAGATTCAAATAATTGTATAACATGACAAACCTATCAGAGTTACAAAATCAATTTTTAGACACGTTAAAAAATCTCTCCAAGTTTGGAGGATATAAAAGTTGTTATACTATACATCACAATGGTGTTGGTTCTTTCTATAATGTAGATTTGAGCAAACTTGTGTTCGTTGCACAAAATGAATATCAATTATTTTTGATGGTTTATAATTATTTCAAGGAACATTCATCTCTTTATAAGAAAATTGTAATTAGAAATAATTTAGATTCCGACGAACTTACTGAAAGTATACAGTATGTTTATGAAGGTGAAAATGAAGAGAATGATACATATTATGATATGATTTCGGAAGAGTATCTAAAGTCTTTTGAGATTGATGATATCGAAGAATTAGCGGAAGTTGTTATGTTGGATTTTTTTGAAAATGAAGAGTTGTGGGCACGTAAAATTAGAGATGATTTTCTAACAGAAGAGGAAGAAAATGAAAATGATAATATCAACGAGGAAGAGGATGACGAAAGCGAGACTATTGATGGTGAGGTTGTTGTAGACGAGGATGAAAGTGAGGATGAAAGCGATGATGAAGATAACGAATAAGTAGAATATACTTAAACAACAGCTAAAAAAAGCTTTATATTTTAAACATAACTTATATGTTTAAAATATGATTAACTTATTACAAAATTGAATTTTTATTTTATATTTAATAAAAATTTATATATATATTGTTTTTTTATTTTAAAAACAAAAAATTTTTAAATATTAAAAAGATGCCACCCAAAAAAACTTCGCAAAAAAAAACGCCAAGATTTACGGCTAAGTTGAACCCTGTGCAACAAATGAAAAAAGAACTTAAAATGGAAAAAGATGATAAGAAAGTTCTTAAAAATCTTTTAATTAAGAATGTGGAAATTGATGTAGATGAGGAAGAAGAAGAAAAAATAAGATTGTTTATCACATCCCTTAATAAAAAAAAGTTAGATGTTTTCGAAAAAGAAATTAGAAATTTTATATATGATAATCCAACTAAATCTCGTACGGATTTATTTGAAAAAATAAATGAAAATTTAAGTGACAAAGAAAAGAAATTATTATTTATAAGATATCTAAATCAGGAAGAAATGCCTTTAGAAATTGTTTACAATGATTTTATATCTACTATTCGTCAAGATGAAATCATAAGAAATTTTCTTCAAGGTCTAAATAAAATATATTCAGACTCAGAAGAAGAAATTAAGAAAAATATAGACGATAAAAAGAAAATAAAACAAATTAAGACAGAAAGGAAAGACGAAATATTTGAAAAAATTAATAAATTTCAAAGACAAAAAAATGTATTACCAGCAACTTCTGAAATATTTGACATGATTAAAGATAATTTACCTGCAAACAAATTGTATAAATTAATACAATCATATCTCAAACAACATAGTTTAACTTTTAAACAGTTTTATAACAAATTTTTAGAAGAGGATTATGAAGAATTAGAAATTAAAGAATTTTTTTCAGACAAAGCATTCGAAAATACTCTTAGATATAAGACTAAAGAAGATGTTTTACTTAAAATTAAAGAATTATTAGATAAAGATCCTGAAAAGAAGGAATTAGAAAATATATTTCAAAGTTTGGATATATATCTTATTCGCAGATTGGTTAGAACTTATTTAGATCAATTTTACGATGATCCTAAAGATAGAGTTAGTTTCACAATTTTTGTTGAGAGGTTTTTAGAAGATAAATATGTAAAAATGTATGAAGATAGGCAGAAAACCTTAGAACTTTTATTAGAACAGAAACAAGCTGAAGATGCAATTAGAAAACAAAGGGAAATAGACTTATTATTTGAAGAAGGTCCTGTGGTAACAGTAGACCTGATTGATATTACACCAAATACAAAATATATTTCTATATTAAATGGACCTGTTACAAAAGATATTAAAGATCACGGAGCTAAATTACTTTCAGAAAATTTACTTAAAGTTTCAAATATGCGTTTAGAGTATGATATCGATTCTGAATATATATTTGATGTCGTGAATATAGCTGAAAATACTTCTAAAAATGCGCTAGAATTTATAACTAAAATTGGAAATATTATTGTATATCTTTTACCTGGTTTATCTAAATATGAAGTTTATGTAGATGCTAGTCATGTTGTATTAAAATCTAATGATATATTTATAAAAAATTTGTTAAATATTTTTTACGAACCATCTGTATTACTTAATTTAACACCTGAAGAAAAATTACCTGAAATATTTAAGAATGACAGAGTTTCTGAAAAGAGGAAATCTGATACACTATATAACTTAAATGTAAGATTAAAATATTTTATATTAAATTTTGTTGATTATATCTATAGATTTAGAAATATGTTTATAAGAACCGATTATACAGGGTCATTTCCAACTTTACAAGATATTGATACTATCAAAGAAGAATCATATCCTTTTGAGTTAGATATAATTCAGTTTGAAAACGATAATGTTATATATTACGATCCAACATTAAATATGACATTTATGTTCAAAGCAGAAGATGTTTTAGACCAAATAGAAAATAATGATTATATCAATAAAATATCACGTACGCAATTTCATCCTGATTTTATAAAAAACATTAGATTTATGTATAACCAACATAAAAAAAGACAAGAAGATTATAACATCATGTTAAAAGAAGAAAAGAATATGATAAAATATTTCGACCCAGACTTGAAGAAAGTTCTTAAATTTAGTAAACCAAATTTATGGAGACAATTTGAAGATGGAAATTATATTAATGAAATAACAGGTAAACCATTTGATCCTGATTTTATAAGAGAATTGCAAAATTTACGATCTATTTTATTAGAAAGAGAAAAAGAAGAAGCCGATATATTAAAAGCTAGACTTAGAAAAGAAGAAATTAAAGAAAAAGTGACAACATATTCGATTATTGATGATCTATTTGACGATTTGGAACAAATGGAAAATTTGTAATTTTAAATTTAAATAATTTAAAATTTTTAATTATATTAAAAATGGCGCCTAAAACTGTATATGTTATTAGACATTGTGATAAACCTGATGCAAATGTTGATGGTTGTAATGATATTGGTTATCAAAGAGCTCTTTTATTAGCTGGTTTAAATGGAAGTTGTGAACATAATTTAACAACATGTAATAATAAATGCACTGGAACATTCAGTGGTAATGGATATTGGGATAAGGAATTGAATGGGCAAAAACCTTTACGACTTTTAGCACCATTATCAAAAAATGATAAACCAAATTCTCAAAATACATTTCAAAATCAAAAATGTACATCTTCTAATAGATGTTGTTTAATTTTAAATCCTACAGCAGTTCATTATAATATGACTATCAACCAAGATGGTAAATATTTTTGCGATAATCAAGGTGCTGATATAGGTTCTTATATATTATCGGAATCGAAATTTAATAATGGAATTATTATTGTTGCGTGGGAACATAAAGATATTCATAATTTAATAAATGCTTTAGGTGTCGATCCTCAATTATCTAAATGGCCAAAAGATGCGTCCAATAGGTATGATCTTGTTTTTAAAGTAGATTTTGTTAATAATAAACCTATATTAAGTATCTCTACGCAAAATTTAGGATTACCAGGAGACTCAACAGCTATTCCTTTTCAATATAACAGTTCTTTAAAAAGTATTAAACAAAATGATACAAACAAAAATAATGATAAAAATAAAAATGGAAAAAATATGATTTTAATTGCTGGTATTACTTTTAATGTAATTTTAGTTATACTTATTATCTTCTTTCTGATATATTTTTTTAGAAATAAAAATTTATAATTTTTATTATCATTAATAATAAAAATGACTACCGATTTAAATAATATTAAAAAAATATCAATTACTATATCTTTAGTTCTTTTAACCATCTTTATAATTTATATTTTTAATAAATTTCTTTTTACATTTGGAATTATAATTGCTGCTTCTATAATTATATATTTTGTTTGGAAAAATAATAATTTGGATAATAAAGATGATAATAAAGATGATAATAAAGATGATAATAAAGACGATAATAAAGATATAAAAAGTGATGAAAATTCAACAATTGACAATAATGATATAATAGTTCTGAGTGATATCCATGTAGATCCTTTATATGATTATACAAAACCTAACGGAATTAGTACTTTATGGAAAAGTAAAATATCTCCTGAACAAGGTGTTTTGTCTAGAGATTTTGCAAATATATTAAATTGTGGTGTGTATAAGCCTTATATTACAGAAAATAATTGGCCACCAAAATCTATGGATAAAAATTCATTAAGCGATTTTCAATTATTTAAAAATAATCAATTTAAAAGAGGAGCAGATCCTCCTATTATGATGTTATTTAGTGCATTAAGAAATATCAAGAAAAAATATAATAAAAATCATTCCTTATTTTTTTGCGGAGACTCAATTGCGCATAACATAGATGATAATTTGAATTTATCAAGAGATACATTTAAATATGCTATGACAATGATGGCAAATTCTGTTAAAAGAGGTAGATTTTTCCCTGCAATAGGTAATAATGATGGAATTCACGATAATGAATTCCGAAATACTACAGACTGGAACACAATGACTACGCAATTATTTAAAGATTTAGGCATATTTGATCCTAATTACGGAGTTGCTTCTGACATAGATTTTTTTACAAATACAGGATATTATATTAAGGGTTTTGATGATAATACAATTGTTATCAGTATAAACACCGAATTATTTGGTAAAGATGCGACGCAACCTTCTTCTGCAAAAGCAATGTTAATGTTAAATAAAATGGAAAGTGATTTAAAAACTTATTCTGCGAAAAATGTTTACATAATAGGTCATTACCCACCGTTTTTAACAAGATTATGGTCTGGAGGTCCTGCTCCATTTGCATGGGGTGGAGCATTTGATGAAAATGGACCTTCTTGTGGAACTAACCCAGCAGATAAATTACCTCCTTGTAATCAAATATTTTTAAATATCATAGCAAAAAACACAAACAATAGAAAAATAACTCTTTTATTTGGACACACCCATATTGATCAAGTTGGAATAGATAAAAAAACCGGAATTAAATGGATTACAGCTCCTTCTTTAACAGGTAGTTTTTCAGGTATTTCTCCAGCCTATATTTCAATTAATAACAAGACAAAAAATATAGAAACAAATTATTTAAACATTCAAAACGGAGATAATATTTTAGATGCAAAATGGATACATATGAAAGGTTTAATAATGCCTCCTATGAAGGATCCTTGTTTGGACAATAATTGTCTATTATGTGATGGATATCCTCAAAGTTAAGTTTTCCAAAATGCAAATTCTGATTTAAAATGTAAAAATCTTTTTCCTGAAAGTTTTAAATTTTCAACAACTAAAAACCTTTCTTATAACATTCAAAATAACATTCAAAATAACATTCAAAATAACATTCAAAATAACATTCAAAATAACATTCAAAATAACATTCAAAATAACATTCAAAATAACATTCAAATTTAAATTGAATATAATTTTTATTTGTAACCACAATTTTACCTTACAATATGTTGTGTCTAAGAAATAATGGTTGCCGTCTAAGAAATCATAATCATTGCAATTGGAGATGTAATATGAAACATAATAAAGGAGAAAAATGCAGTAATAATGACATTTTACAACCTTCGCATACTTCATCTACAAAATTTGGTAAAAATGAAACAGAAAAGAGAAAAAATCATAGTTTAACAGAAGCAATAATCAAGAAATATGGATTAAGTAATGAGTTGTCAAAATATTTATACTCACATCTTAATTATAAAGAGAATGATAGAAGATGGTTTTATGAGACATTTTTAAGTGATAAAGCTATTACACCTGAAGTATCTGTGAGTTGGATTCGCAATTATATGATCATGAACGAGAAATACAAATATCATACAGTGGATACAGCTATTCTCTTATTTGCGGAATTATTGTTTTCTTATAGACATTCTCACATCCTTAAAAATAAAAAGTTTGTTGAAACTTTAGAAAAAAAATATATGGAATTTATAAATAATTCTAACCATGATTTCACAGAGGCGTTTAAAAAGGCATTTTTTAAAGATGTTTTAACGCATGTTTTGAAACTTAAACAAATGTAATATTCGATAGTTTTTATATATAAAGTTTTTATATATAAAGTTTTATATTTTAGGGAAAATATTTAAATTAGTAACAAGAGACTTTTCATTGTTAGCAATCTCGGTATATTTTTATATTATATTTTTTATTAACCTTGTTATGGTTAATAAAAATACAAAAACAATTTTTAACTATTTATGATACGAATTATTAATTCCATATTAAAAATTTCATTTATATTTGGATATTTTTTTAAAAATTCTTCCCATAAAATATCATCTAACATTTCACTTTTAAAAAATTCTAAATATTCTATAACTTCTTTTTTATATTTATAATCAGGATTTAATATTGCATCTAATATAGACTCATTATTACCATATTTTTCATAATCATCAAAACTATGTTCGTCAATATAGTCATCCGCCAAACTAAAAAAACTTTCAGATGATAATAATCCACCTAAATCATAATATTTCAAAAATTCATAAGCAAGTTTTCTATCAATTGCTTTACTTTTTATTTCTAAAATTGTCGTTATTATCTTATATAAAACATAATATCCAACACCAACTTTTATATATTTATCTAATACATATTCAATTATACCAAATAAAGTTAATAATTTATCAATAAAAGGATTATGGTTATAGAAAAGAAGATATGATACATTATAATGACTCTTAACTTCGTCAAAAATACTATATTCAAATATTTTTGTTATATTAACACTTATATCAATATCATTAAAAGGAATTCTTTTTTCTACAAAAAAATAGTAATTTATAATTTTTTTAAAAGATAATTCACCTGAATTTTTGTAAAAAATATTAGATTCATTTTTTGTTGAATCAAATGCAGACATAAATAATTCTAAATATTCTTCTTTAAGTAAAATATCAATATATGTATCTTCCATATTACCTGTTTCTAAAATATTTTTAACTAAATTTTTAATAAACATTTTTATTTATAAATATTTATTTTTATTTATAAATATTTATTTTTATAAAAAAAGTTTTAAAAAATTATTTCTCAAACCTCTTCGATACCTTTAACTCCTCCCCAAATAATTATAGATACTCTACCAAGTTCATCTGTTTCACAACCTGGTTGCACGCCATGTCTCCATTCTGCGTTTACTGTATTTCCAAAAGTATAAACGCAACCATCTTCCTGCGGTAAACAAATTACTTGTCTTGATTTTGCATTTTGAAAAATAATATCTCTTGTTGCACCAAATGAAACCGCAATTGTTATATTTTGAATTTTTGCTTTCTCCGGATTAACATATGCACTGTCATGATGCAAAGGTTTCCATTGTTCGTGATTCGTATACCAATTTAATCTAGTAGCTTCAGGTTTAACATTAAAATAATCAACAAGAGTGTTTATAACCTCCACAAATGTAGGACATTCTTTTTTCCAATTTGTGCGGTCGTTGCAAATAAGATGTGTTCCTTCAATATTTTTTTCTTGACTACCATGCCAAAGTTTAAGTAAATCTTCTTCCGGAATTTTACAATTTTTTATTTCTGAAAGCAATCTCTCGTAAAGTTCTCCTTGCTTATAAGATTTAAAAACATTACATGCGACCGTAACATCTCTGGAGGTCATTTGTTTTGTGAAATATTTCTCATTATTTTCAACAAGGATTCTCATATCATATGGATCAGTTATTGGAACCCAGCTTTCAGTATTTTTTTGTTTTTTAGGTTTTCTTTTTTGGTCAGGTTTATTTTGTTGGTTATTTTCTCTGTTAAAATTTTCGTTTACAAAATGATTTTTATTGCATTTTTCCTTAAATCTACATGTATTTTCTCCAGTTTTTAACATAGTCCAAAAAAAATCGCTACACAACTTATTATCATGTATATATTTGCAATCGTCAACATTACATTTCTTTTTCATAAATTTGTGACAAACAGATTTTAAACTATCTTCAGACATAAGAATTTTATATTTATATTTAAAATATTATAATTAAAACTTTAAATTAAATTGAATTTTTAATTTTTTTAAATAAGATTTATTAACCATGAGTACAAACACGCCTATTCAAGAAATGATATTTGAGAAGGAGATGTATGAAAAAATACATAAGAAAATTTCTCAAGAATTTAGTGGAGATGAATCGATTAACAGGTCAAAAAAGAAGTTGTTATTTTTTGAAGAAAATTTATCTATAATACAAAATACTATTTCTAACCTTAAAACTATATATGATAAAGAAGTAGACCACTACTATTTTTTTGATTCTTCAGATAATCTAGAATATTACGAAATCGAAGAAAAGAAGGAAGGAACGAATGATACCTATAATTTCATTCTTGAAAATTTAGAAGACAAAGAAAAAAATATACTAAAAGAAATAAAAATATTAAAAGATAAAATTAAAGTAGAAACAGAAAACAAAGTTATCTTGGATTTTTTATCAAACAAGATAAAATAAAATGACTTTCAACCTTTTAAAACTTTAAAATTAAATTTGAAACTAAAATTATGTTTCAAATTTATTTACATGTCATATTTACTAATTGTTTCTTAAATTCAGTATTATTTTCTTTTAGATTTATTATATCCGATGCCTTACTTATCAACTCACTACATTTTTTACCATCAACTTTACCTTCTTCATCAGTCCATAAGTTAATAAACATATTATTAGATTTATGTTCTAATCCGTTGTCAATAAGTGCATTGGTTAATTTTTTTGCTTCTAAATCTTTAACTAAACCTCCATTTATATCTTTATATTTAAATACATATCTACTAGGATCCGTGCAAATATAAGATAAATCA
>JACCDO010334870.1_pt1 | contig 10203 bp, 9 predicted proteins | sample 7446101 | NCBI WGS metagenome assembly JACCDO01 (sample SAMN15323440, study PRJNA562643) | freshwater metagenome | isolation source: river surface water | place: USA:Blue River Watershed | collected 2017-08-16
ATGCGCTCTTCCCGCACCTGACCATCTTCGAGAACATCGCTTTTGGTCTGCGGCGCCGTGGCATCAAAGATGTAGATGATGCCGTTAATAAGGCGCTTAATTTGGTAGAGCTTCCGCATCTTGCGCAGCGCAAACCAACGCAACTTTCTGGTGGACAACAACAGCGCATCGCTCTGGCGCGCGCCATTGTGAACCGCCCCGCGCTCTTGCTACTTGATGAACCGCTTGGTGCGCTTGATCTCAAACTCCGTCGTCAGATGCAGATTGAGCTCAAGTGGATTCAGAAAGAGGTTGGCATCACCTTCGTTCACGTCACCCATGATCAAGAAGAAGCTATGACCATGGCCGACACGATTGCTGTGATGAACGAGGGCGAAATCGAGCAGATGGGTTCACCTGCTGATCTCTATGACAATCCCAAGACAGCCTTTGTTGCAAACTTCTTGGGCCAGTCCAACCTCATTAAGGGGTCAGTCAGCGGAAGCGATGGCGATAACCAGATTGTTGATCTCTTTGGTCAAAAGATCTCGCTTCGTAAGAATCGTTCTCACGCAGTAGATAACTCGATTTATGCAGGTATTCGCCCAGAAAAGTTCCGCATCTCTCGCCTTGAAACTGCGACTTCAGGAAATATTCTGACCGGTGGCAAGGTGGAGGATGTTTCCTACATCGGCGTTTCAACGCAGTACCAAGTATTGATGCCATGGGGACAAGAGCTCATGGACTTTGAACAGAACGATGATGGAGTTGCACCATTTAGCGTAGGCGAAAGCGTCAATATCTCTTGGGAACCAATCTTCACCTTTGGTCTTCGCGGGGATGAAGATGCAGAAGCCGGTACCGAAGTCAGCCCCGATGAGGATCCAGACGAGTAATGAAGAAGATTAAGACTCCCTATCTCCTGTTACTTCCAGGGATGGGGTTCCTCCTTACTTTCTTCATCTTGCCTCTTATCAACTTAGCTCAAACTTCAACACAGACCCCAGTTGGAGGGGGAGATACCGGCCAATACGAACAAACGCTACGTTTCCAAAATTATGTCGATGCTTTTATTGAGAATAGAGAACAGTTCGGTCGCTCATTTCTCTACGCAACTATCGCAACAATTCTTGCTCTTCTGATCGCATACCCACTTGCCTACGCAATCGCATTCAAGGGTGGCAGGCTGAAGAACGTCATGTTGGTACTTGTTGTAGCACCATTCTTTACCTCGTTCTTGCTACGTACCGTTGCCTGGAAACAAATTCTTGGTGAAGAAGGCTTTGTGGTTCCGCCCCTGCGAACGTTAGGGATTATCTCGGAGAGTACGACGCTAACTTCGAGCGCCTTTGCTGTTGTCGCAGGTATGACGTACAACTTTTTGCCCTTTATGACCCTGCCACTGTATGCATCAATTGATCGTATTGATCCACGTACTCTCGAAGCTTCTGGCGATCTTTATGCCAATGGGTTTACGACATTTCGTAAGGTTACTTTGCCGCTATCAATGCCAGGTGTAGTGGCTGGCACGCTTCTGACCTTTATTCCGGCAGCGGGTGATTACGTCAATGCGGCAATTCTGGGAAGTCCAACTACCAAGATGCTCGGCAACGTTATTGAGTCACGCTACTTCCGAATCGTCGATTACCCAACGGCTGCCGCTCTCTCCTTCACCTTGATGATCTCAATTTTGATTCTGGTAACTATCTATGTCCGCAAAGCAGGAACTGAGGAGCTGGTATGAGAAAAGTATCTCGTTGGTTCCAGCGCAACCTCATCCGCATCTATGCGGTTGTTGCATTCACCTATCTCTTTATTCCTGTGGCCTACACATTTGCTTTCTCTTTCAATGACTCACGTAAAAGCAACTTGGTATGGCAGGGCTTTACTCTTGAGAATTGGATGAACCCATGCGGTGCACCAGAAGTCTGTACTGCGCTTGGTAATTCCATAAAGATCGGGTTCTTAGCAACCCTTGGCTCCACAATTTTAGGAACAATGATTGCCTTTGCGATTGGTCGCTATCACTTCAAAGGGCGTTCGACGACTAACTTGTTGATCTTCTTACCAATGGCAACGCCGGAAATTGTCTTGGGAGCATCACTACTCTCGCTCTTCTTGGTCTTCCAAATCAATCCTGGTTTTTGGCCAACTGTGATTGCACACGTTCTCTTCTGCGTCTCGTTTGTTGTAGTGACTGTCAAAGCTCGTATTGCAAGCCTTGACCCTCGCCTTGAGCAAGCAGCAATGGATCTGTATGCCAACGAGCGCGAAACTTTCCGCCGCGTGACCTTGCCATTGGTTGCACCAGGAATTGCAGCAGCTGCCCTCTTGGCATTTAGCTTGTCCTTTGATGACTTCATCATCACCAACTTCAACTCTGGAACGATGACTACCTTCCCGAAGTTTGTTTACACATCTGCAGCTCGTGGTATTCCGGCTCAAGCCAATGTCATCGGTTCGGCTATGTTCTTCCTCGCTTTAGCGATCGTGATCATCGGACAAGTTGTAAGCCGCAAGCGCAAAGTTTCATGACGCGTCAGCTCGTCATTCTTGGCTCGACCGGTTCAATTGGAGTTCAAGCGCTCGAAATTGTTGAGGCAAACCCAGATCGATTTTCAGTACTTGCTATTACCTCCGCTGGTACATCACCTGATTTAGTGATTGAACAGGCAAAGAAATTCAAAGTTAAAGTTGTTGGAGTAATCAAAAACGCAGAACAGATACGTGCAGCGTTGCCCGGCGTGGAAGTAATAGATGGTGTACATGCTTCAACTGAGATTGCCGCTCTATCGTGCGACATAGTTCTTAATGCAATCACTGGCTCGATTGGTCTTGGCCCAACTCTGGCAGCGCTCGATGCAGGTAATCGTGTAGCGCTGGCCAATAAAGAATCACTTGTGGCGGGTGGAGATATCGTGATGTCGCGTGCCAAGTCTGATCAACTGCTTCCTGTTGATTCTGAACACTCAGCGCTGTGGCAATCGTTAATTGGTGAAGATAAGTCGCAGATTGCCAAGCTCATTTTGACCGCAAGCGGGGGACCATTCCGTGATCGCAGCGATCTCTCAACTGTCACCGTTGCAGAAGCCCTCAGCCATCCGACCTGGGTCATGGGTCCGGTCGTCACTATAAATTCGGCTACCTTAATGAATAAGGGTCTAGAAATTATTGAAGCCCATTACCTTTTTGATATTGCGTACTCAAAAATTGAAGCGGTCATTCATCCTCAATCTGTCATTCACTCGATGGTTGAATTTGCAGACGGTTCAACGATTGCTCAGGCATCGCCACCAGATATGAAGGGCCCAATCTCATTTGCTTTGGGATACCCAGATCGTGTGGCTGAAGCAATGCCAGCTATTGATTGGACAGCGCCTCATTCTTGGAGCTTTGCACCGATTGATCACAATCGTTTTCCTGCGATTTCCTTAGCTCGCCACTGTGGTGAAATAGGCAAAGGGCTACCTGCTATTTTCAATGCAGCTAATGAGGTTGCAGTACAAGCTTTTGTTGATGGGAATATCTCATTTACTCAAATTGTTCAGACTGTATCGGCAGTTGTTGAGAAATTGAGCGCCTCGGCTCTCTCGGTTCCGCGTGATTTGGATGATGTCAGTGCTATCGAGAAGGATGCCCGCGACGTGGCTTCCTCTGAAGTTGCGCGAGCTCGTTGATGAAGGACGGTAGATGGAACTTCTAGGAATTCTCGCATTTGCAGTCGCGATGCTGCTCTCTGTCATGGTCCACGAGTTTGGCCACTATCTCACTGCGCGACGTTTCGGCATGAAGGTCACCGAATTCTTCCTTGGTTTTGGCAAGCGCATCTGGTCATTTACTAAAGGTGAAACCGAATTTGGCATCAAGGCTATTCCAGCCGGTGGTTACTGCCGTATTGAGGGGATGACCCCACGCGATGAGATGCCTGCTGGTGAAGAAGGGAGAGCATTTTTTACTGCTTCATCGGGCAAAAAACTTATCGTCCTCGGCGCCGGTTCATTTGCTCACTTTGTCATTGGATTCTTACTAATCTTTTCTATCTTCTTCGGAGTTGGTACCAATGCGCTACTTTCAGATATCACCAAGGTAACCCCGAATTCAGCAGCGGCAGCTGCAGGATTTCTTCCTGGCGACAAAATTCTGGAAATCGACGGTGTAGAGGTTAAAGATTGGTTTGTCGACTCTCAGAAAATCTCACAATCACAAGGTGCAGTAATGAATTTCCTCGTTCTGCGTGGTGACCAACAAATTGAGATAACAGCCTCTCCACGCTATGACAGCGAAGCAAAGCGCCACATCCTTGGAATCGTGACAAAGATTGGCACCAAGCGCGAAGGTTTTTTCTCAGCAATCGGTGAATCTGCACAAGCGACTGCTACTTTGCTCCGCGAATCAGTAAAATCTCTCTTTACGCTTCCAACTAAAATTCCTGATCTCATTCGCCAGACATTTGGCGGTGAAGAACGCGACCCTAATGGCTTGGTTGGGGTGGTTGGCGCTGCGCGAGTTTCGGGCGATGCTGTTAGCAGCGAAAAACTCGATAACACCGAACGACTTGGAACCTTCCTGCTTATCGTTGCGAGCCTTAATATATTTGTCGGTTTATTTAACTTGTTACCTATCTTGCCGCTTGATGGTGGACATATGGCGGTGGCGATCGCTGACGAAATCCGCGCCTTATTTGCGCGACTTCGCGGTCGCCCAAGACCTCAAGGTATTGATGTGAATGTACTAACACCCATCACTCTTGGAGTCTTTGCAGTACTCGCGGTTCTCACCGTGATTCTCTTAATCGCTGACATCTTTAATCCCATATCGCTGAATTTCTAGAGATAAGGCAGAATACGACTCATGGTTGATCTCGGAATCCCTAGCGCCCCACCTCCTGTACTTCATCCTCGTCGTAAGACACGCCAACTCAACGTTGGTGGCGTAGGCGTGGGTTCTGATTCACCGGTCAGCGTTCAGTCAATGTGCACAACTCTGACATCTGATGTCAATGCAACTTTGCAACAAATCGCCGAACTCACAGCTTCTGGCTGCCAGATTGTGCGCGTTGCTGTGCCATCACAAGATGATGCTGACGCATTGGCACAGATTGCAAAGAAGTCACAAATACCTGTTATTGCAGATATTCACTTCCAACCTAAATACATCTTTGCGGCGATCGATGCTGGGTGCGCTGCGGTGCGCGTTAACCCAGGAAATATCAAGCAATTTGATGACAAAGTTAAGGAAGTTGCAAAAGCAGCAGGAGATGCTGGGATCCCAATTCGTATCGGCGTTAACGCTGGTTCTCTCGATCCACGTTTACTTGCTAAATATGGCAAGGCAACGCCTGAAGCGTTGGTTGAATCTGCCATCTGGGAAGCATCTCTCTTTGAAGAACATGGCTTCGGTAATATCAAGATTTCAGTAAAGCACCATGACCCAGTAACGATGGTCAGCGCATATCGTCTCTTAGCGGCAAAGACTGATTACCCGCTTCACCTTGGTGTCACTGAAGCCGGCCCAATATTCCAAGGAACCATCAAATCGGCGACTGCCTTTGGCATCTTGCTCGCTGAAGGAATTGGAGACACCATCCGCGTATCTCTATCTGCGCCACCAGTTGAAGAAGTTAAAGTGGGAATCTCTATTCTCGAATCTCTCAATTTGCGTCAACGTAAACTTGAAATCGTTTCATGCCCTTCTTGCGGACGTGCTCAGGTAGATGTCTACACTCTCGCCGAAAAGGTGCAGGCAGGGCTGCAAGGAATGACAGTCCCACTTCGCGTAGCTGTAATGGGATGCGTAGTAAATGGTCCGGGTGAAGCGCGAGAAGCTGATCTCGGTGTTGCATCAGGTAATGGCAAAGGTCAGATATTTGTCAAAGGCCAAGTAATTAAAACTGTCCCAGAAGCGCAGATTGTTGAAACGCTCATCGAAGAAGCCATGCGTCTTGCTGAAGAGATGGAAGCCGCTGGCGTTGCATCAGGAGAACCTTCCGTCACAACCTCGTAATCCTCTAGTAGGGTTCGCGTTATGTTGCGAATGTCTACGCTCTTCCTACGTACTCTGCGCGATGATCCGGCAGATGCGGAAGTTCCTAGCCATCGCCTACTAGTACGAGCTGGCTACATCCGCCGTATCGCTGCCGGTATCTACTCATGGTTGCCATTGGGCGTCATCACGCTGCGCAATATTGAAAATATCGTTCGCGAAGAGATGGATCGCGCTGGTTTTCAAGAGGTGCATTTTCCAGCGCTGCTTCCACGGGATGCCTATGAAGAGACAGGCCGCTGGACAGATTACGGACCTGATCTTTTCCGTCTGCAAGATAGAAAAGGCAGCGACTATCTCTTAGGTCCAACCCACGAAGAGATGTTTACCTTGATGGTAAAGGGTGAATATTCATCGTATAAAGATCTGCCGCTTGCGCTCTATCAGATTCAAACAAAGTACCGTGATGAGGCAAGACCTCGCTCTGGAATCATCCGCGGACGTGAATTTGTCATGAAGGATTCCTATTCATTTGATTTAACTGATGAAGGTCTAGTGCAGTCGTATCTGCGCCACCGTGACGCTTACATCAAAACCTTTGATCGCTTGCGTTTGAAGTACAACATAGTCAGCGCCATGTCAGGTGCGATGGGTGGATCAGCCTCTGAAGAGTTCCTTGCGCCTTGCGAAACTGGCGAAGACACATACGTGCTTTGTCAAAAATGTGGTTATGCGGCAAATGTCGAAGCAATGACGACAGTGGTGCCAACAGCGGATGCCTCCGCAGTTCCTCCTCTTGAGGTATTTGATTCACCAAATACGCCAACTATCGACACCTTAGTTGAACTCATCAACGCCAAGTTTGGTGGGGGATATGACGGTTCAAAAACGCTCAAGAATGTCATGTTGATGGCTGATGAAAAGCCAATCTCAGTCTTGGTCCCAGGCGACCGCGAAGTTGATCTGAAACGCTTAGAGGCAAATCTCTCTGGTGTCAGCGATATTCGCGTATTTGAAGATGCAGATTTTGCAAAGTTTCCCGGACTTGTAAAGGGCTATATCGGTCCACAAGATGCCAAGAGAAATGGCATTACCGTCTACGCCGATCCTCGCATTGCCCCTGGAACTTCTTGGGTAACGGGCGCAAACGCAAAAGATAAGCATGCGCGCAATGTGGTCAATGGTCGTGACTTCACAGTTGATGCTTATGTCGAGGCTGCTCAGATTAAAGAAGGCGACTCCTGTCCTAAGTGTGCAACTGCCGTCATTATCGATCGCGCAATCGAGATAGGTCATATCTTCCAACTTGGGCGCAAGTATGCAGATGCGCTTGGCCTGACAGTGCTTGATCAAAATGGTAAATCTCAAGTTGTCACCATGGGTTCATATGGAATTGGCGTCTCACGGGCAGTTGCTGCAATCGCTGAACAGAGCAACGATGAACTAGGACTTTCGTGGCCAGTTGAAGTAGCTCCCGCCAAAGTGCATATTGTGGCAACTGGTAAAGAAGATAACGTCTTTACAGCAGCCGAGCAGTTAGCTGCAGATCTAGAGAATGCTGGTGTCAGCGTGATGATAGACGATCGGCGTGGTACTTCTCCTGGCGTAAAATTTAAAGATGCCGAGCTCATCGGCATCCCCGTGATTGTGGTTGTCGGCAAAGCGCTTGAACAAGGGAATGTCGAGGTACGCGTACGTCGTACCGGTGACAAATCTGAAGTTGCACTGGCGCAAGCGCTGACCACTATTACAAATCTTCTGCCAACCTTGCCGTAAATGCTCAGCGACATTTCCACGCTGACGCTTATCTTTATCTTGGTGGCTGCGTTCTCTGCTGGATTTGTTGATGCAATCGCAGGTGGCGGTGGACTCATTCAACTTCCAGCCCTACTCATCGCCTTTCCCGATCGTGAAGTCGCAGCGGTCTCTGGCACAAATAAATTAGGGTCAATTTTTGGTACTTCAGCCGCGGCGCTCAATTATCGACGAAATATCAAGACAGATCCAAGGTTACTTCTCGCCATGGTCGTTCCTGCATTCATTGGTTCTGGTGCAGGCTCTCTATTGGCAACTCACATTTCCACAGAGCAACTCAAGTTCGCAATAGTCTCTATGTTGATTGCAGTTTTTCTCTACACATTGGCAAAGCCTGACCTTGGTAAGGTGCAGATTCTCAAGGGAGCAGCAAAGCAACAGAGAATTGTTGGCGCGAGTGCAGGGCTCATCATCGGTTTCTATGACGGATTTATTGGGCCAGGTACTGGGACCTTGCTGATGATTGTCCTTGTCGCAGCGCTAGGTTTCGCCTTTGTTGGCGCATCTGCCATCGCTAAAGTCGTCAATGTTTCGACAAACTTTGCATCCATTCTTGTCTTTGGGCTATCTGGGTCAATCATGTGGGTAGTAGGAATTGCTGTAGGAATCTGTAATTTGGCAGGCGGGCTTATCGGTTCACATGTTGCAATTCGTCGGGGCTCTGAATTTGTCCGTAAGTTTTATTTGGTGGTTACCTTTGCACTGATAGTCAGGGTATTATTTGACTTGTTCTAAACAACTCAATAACAATTAAATAAGAAAGGCTAAAAATGGCGCTCTCAGATCAAATTTCTCAACTGGTTACACCGGCAGTTGAATCCCAGGGCCTGTTCCTTGAAGATGTTCATATAGTTTCTCCCGGAAAACATCGCATCGTTACCTGCATTGTCGATGGACCGACTTCTCTGAATTTAGATCAGGTTACTGCCGTATCACGTGCTATCTCAGAGCTGCTTGATGAAGCAACCTTTATGGGAGAGACCCCATTCACTCTAGAAGTGACATCTCCGGGCGTTGATCGTCCACTTACCGCACCTCGACATTTTTCCAAGAACCAAGGCCGGTTGCTCAAGGTCGTCAAGATTGATGGCCAGGTGGTTACAGGGCGAATAGTGGAATCAAATGAGACCACCGTTACTTTGAGTTTCACTGAGAAAAAGGAAGAGAAGCAGGTCGAAGTAGCTTTTGCGGATATCAAGCGCGCTACTGTCGAGATCGAATTTAATCGTAAAGATGGTGACAACTAATGCATGTTGATATGCAAGCTCTCACCAATCTCACAACTGCAAAAGAAATGCCTCTCGAATCTCTCATTCAGGCAATTGAATCTGGAGTCCTCGCTGCCTACCACGAGATGCCAGAGTCCAAGCGATACGCCCAGGCGAAGCTCAATCGCGAAACAGGTGAGATCCAGATTGTTATCCCTATCTTTAATGAACTAGGTGAGCGAATCTCTGAAGAGATTGACTCTCCCGAAGGTTTCTCACGAGTCATTACTTCAACAGCTCGCCAAGTAATTAAGCAACAGATGCGTGCTAGCAACGATGCGGAAATCGTCGGCGAGTTCACTGCTAGCGTCGGAGATATCGTCTCTGGCGTTATTCAACAAGGTCGCGATCCAAAGATGATCCATGTAAATCTGGGGCGCATTGAAGGGCGCATTCCTCCCCAGGAGCAAGTTCCTGGTGAGGTATATACCCATGGCAATCGCATTAAATGTTTTGTTGTAGAAGTAAAACAAGGCCTCAAAGGTCCAGAAATTATGTTGTCGCGCAGCCATCCTGCATTTGTTAAGCAACTCTTTGCGCTCGAAGTTCCCGAGATTAACGATCGCATCGTGGAAATCATGGCAGTTGCGCGCGAGGCAGGTCACCGCACCAAAATCGCTGTTCGCTCACATCGCGCCGGGGTATCACCTAAAGGTTCATTAATTGGTCCTATGGGCGCACGTTCTCGCGCTGTGATGGATGAACTCAATGGAGAAAAAATCGACATCGTTGATTACGATGAAGATCCAGCAAAGTTTGTTGCAAGTGCACTCGCCCCGGCTAAGGTAACTAGCGTTGAAATCGTGGATGCCACAACGCGCTCTGCAAAGGTAATTGTTCCTGATTATCAACTTTCGCTAGCTATTGGAAAAGATGGGCAGAATGCTCGACTTGCTGCTCGACTGACTGGGTGGCGCATCGATATCCATCCAGATACCCCCACCGCTTCCGCATAAGCGCGGCAGGAAATAGGGATTTTCGGGCATATTCGATAGACTGGGACTACATCGGCTCTGGTATTGATTTACCTGGCCGCAAATGAAATGGATGCGAAAGATATGAAACTCAAATGAGCTCGTTTACATCATGAGGTCGAACAACTAGGGCTCGCATCCCACAAGAATTAATGCGGGCCAAGACAGGAGAAATGTGTCAAAAG
>JACCDO010660572.1_pt1 | contig 10202 bp, 17 predicted proteins | sample 7446101 | NCBI WGS metagenome assembly JACCDO01 (sample SAMN15323440, study PRJNA562643) | freshwater metagenome | isolation source: river surface water | place: USA:Blue River Watershed | collected 2017-08-16
ACATAATATCAAAGTAGTCCCAAAAACTCAGTGCCCACTGATTAACATCTGTATTCCAATAGAAGTTCGAATGTGCCCTGAGCTTTGCTTTTTTGTGTCCAGATTCTAGGAGGGTCTGAAGAGCGGGACGTAGTCCGGGGGTATGGCCAACGAGTACATCTTCGCGAGACACACTATAATGGCAAGTAGGGCGAACACCGCGCCAACTGTCAACAACCCGTTTAACACGTATGTCGCTAGGATCGATATATTCGCCCGAGTTAATCCAGTGATGGTGTATGTCCAATACAATCGGAACGAGATCAGCAAGTTCCAAACAGGTGTCAAGATTGTGTGTAATTTCTTCATTTTCGATAGTGAGTGTGTTACGTGCTTCGGGCGACAAGCGACCTAGCACATTGCGGATACCGTCGGGACCTTGTTTGCCGGCGATGTGTACGTTAATTTTAAAGTCTTGGAACGTTTGACCGTAGCCCATCCAACGAGCCATAGTTGCATGGTACTCAAATTCTTCGATACTGCGTTCTACAATGCTTTCATTAGCAGAAGCAAGGACGCAAAACTGGCCAGGGTGAAAGCTAAGCCGAACATTATTCTGGCGAGCCAAAGCTCCCACTTTACCAAGTTCTCTTTCACAATAGGCTCGTACGTCGGATAGCCTGTAAAAGAAGCTCCAAGTAGGCTCAGTGAATACAGGAAGTATATCGCTACTGAGTCGTACCATTCTAAGATTTTCATCAAATGTGCCTACCTTTTCAACAAGCAGACGACATGCTTCGATATTGTGTTTAGTAATGTCCCACAACCGCTCTTCGGCAATGTGCTGCGATTGTCTATTTAACCAAGCAACAGTAGTAGACTTGGTATTATAGATCTTGCATGGATCATCTTGTTTAATGCCGTCAATCTGGCTAGGACCATCGATGAGTTTGCAGGCAAAGCCAATTCGTTTAAGCATTCTTAATAACCTTGAATAGAGTGTAGTAACTGTTACGACATTGTGTCAATGCCCATTGTAAACGCTTTGCTGGCATTTCGTCAACCAGATCGTAGACATCGGGATTTTCGCTAGGAGGAGAGTACATCATGACAAACATCCTGCGATGCTGATCTTCAAGCAAAGATAGAATACGTTTAATTTCAGCCCGGCGTTGTTTGGGAGTTAGCCCGTCACTCATCTTTAATTTCTTTCTTGTTGTCAAAGATTTGTAAGAACTTGTTGCCGTCGGTGTGCGTATCTACAACAATCATAGTGTATTCTTCACCTCGGTAAACCCACTTAGGCAAGAAACGCTGTGTGTAAATTTCGTTGGTGTAGTAATTGCCCGACTCTGTTTCGAGTTCTTTTACAGTATCGGCAAATTGTACCTCGTCGCCGCGACCTTCACCTGTAAGTCGCCAGTAGTACATTGTAGCATCATCTACAGGTATTACACGCCAATCTTCTTGATAACCAAAATAGTCAAATAGTTCTTGACGGACGCGGTTGTATGTCTTAAGAAGTTCCATTGTCTTCTTTCTTAGAAAGGATGAAAGACCCGTGATCTGATTCTGTCCAGACAATTGTGTCTCCAAAATCCCACCCTACTTGAGCAAGCATATCTGGAGTAAAGGGAATTACAAGTTCGCCTGTAACAGGATCTTGCTCAACAGTAACGGTGTAAGTAGTCATGCTAATATTATAGCAAAACTACCTCCAGTTGTCAATAACAAATTTGTCCTGTACAGCGCAAGGGTTTGGATCGCCGTGGAACACGGCAATTGAGCAGTTAATTGGAATTTTAACATCATCGCGTACAGTTTTAAACTGACGCTTGCCGTTGATAACCGCAAGTTCTTCACGGCTGCGGATTTCCCATTTATAACTTTGTATCCAATCTTTGGGCCAAAATTTAATTTTATCTTTGGCTAGTTTCCATATCCAATCTTGGTCGCCCTGTAGTCGTTGTGCTTCGCTAGGCTTTTCTTTAAATTTTTGCCAGATATAACTTTCTTGTCCGTGATTCCAAGCCATTACAGAGCTGTTAAGATAATTCCAAGAAGGATAAAACTTTCTATTAAAATCGTGAATACCTACAAAAGAGTTTTGTTCAAACCCTGTTAATTTGTCTAGGCTGCTATGTATAACAACATCCAAATCCATATAAAGTATTCTACCTGCTAATGGCAGGGTTGGATCAAACATATGAACTTTGTGCCACCATCCTTTGGGATAGTTAGCATTGGGTTGATAGATTGTTCTAACACCCTCTATAGGATGCTGATCGTCTGTTAAGCAGGCAATTTCGTGCGGCACAGTTAAGTGCCTCGAGACCATGTTGCGTAGTCTTTCTACGTAGTCGCGGCCGTACTTGTTGCCAAATCTTACACACAGGATTGTGATTTTATCTCCAGGTATTACAACGGGTTCTGGAGGTAGCTCAGCTAATTTGGCAGCACGTTTTTCTGCCTTTAATCGTTTACGCTCTTCTTTTGACAATTCCATCTATAGCTACCAAGTCTTCTAATACATTCTTTAGTTGGCTTAGCGGAATCATGTTAGGTCCATCGCTAGGCGCATTGTCCGGATCTTCGTGTGTTTCCATGAACACACCTGCAACGCAGCCTGTGGCTATAGCGGCCCGTGCCAGCGTTGGTACAAATCTACGGTCTCCGGACGATCGGTCTCCCAAACCGCCAGGACTTTGGACTGCGTGAGTCGCATCCATAATAACAGGATAGCCGGTGTCAGCCATGATAGGTAAAGACCGCATATCAACCACGAGGTTGTTGTATCCATGTGTATATCCCCTTTCGCATAACATTATGCGTTCGTTATTTGTTGATGCAATCTTAGCAGCAACATTCTTCATATCGTGAGGCGCTAGGAACTGTCCCTTTTTAACATTCACTACACAGCCTGTTGCTCCTGCTGCCAATAACAAATCAGTTTGTCTGCACAAGAATGCAGGAATCTGTATTACGTCTATACCAGCATCAGCAACTAATTGTGCTTGATAACTTTCGTGGATGTCTGTAAGCACAGGAACACCGAACAAGTGTTTGATAGAATCTAAAATTTGTAGACCTTCGTCAATACCAACACCACGCTTAGTGTTAATACTAGACCTATTTGCTTTGTCAAAACTGCTTTTGTAAATAAATCCTATTCCTAAGCTGTCTGTGATTTCTTTGATGCGCCCTGCTGTTTCTTCAGCATGACCTTGACTCTCTATCTGACACGGTCCTGCAATAAGGAAGAAAGGATCCTTATTACTGACACGAATATTATGAATGTTAAATGTACGCATATTTCTATTTACCAGTGTCTGATGACCCCTGCAATAATAAACATGTTTGTTAAGATATAGAAAAGAATAATTGCTGTACGAACAAGTGCTACCATGTCTGCTTCTTGCTTGGTAGCACCTGCTTTTTCGCCTAGGGCCTTTGCCCATATACGCCAAATCTTTCTACGCTTAGACACCGTCACGATAAAACACACTACGACTCTTAGGAGTTTCCCACCATTCGATGCTGTGTACTTTGACACCCAACTTCTTCATCTTTGCTTCAACTAGCTCAGACATCCAAGAACTAAGATGTTCACTAGTAGGAACAAAGTCAACCACCATAAACCCTTCGTAATATTCGTATTCCGGAGTGTTGGGTTCAAGCCCTGTGAGATCCAAATGATAGCCCGCCACATGTTCAGTATCGGGGACCAATACTGGTACCAAGCCTCTATCGCCAATGATTTTATTGTAAAGTGGGTCATTTTTGTCGATAATAAATTGATGATCGATGTAAGTGTTGATCCATTTCTTTAGCCATTCTAAGTGTCTAAAGTCTGTAACCATACCAGTCTTATCTAGACCGTCACCTGTTAAGTGAACCTGCATTTTGCCTTCATGTCCATGCAAGTGTCTGCAAGCACATTTTAGGTCAGCGGCATACTCGCCGTTTAGTGTTTGTGTATGAACTCTGTGACCGTAACAGAATTCAAAAGTTTTATCAATGATCCAAGTCATCTTGTTATCCTCTAAGATGACACGCAGAATATTTTACGAGGGATGAGCGTCTAAAGTCCTCATATGCCTGTAGTTTGCCTAAAATAATATTGCCTAATAATAAACAAGTATACAGGAAACGTATTTATAAAGCAAAGAATTTCACATTAGATTTTTGCCATTCTTCAGGAAGTTCCCAAGTTTGGAAATTTCTAATGATGAAATTAGTGTCAGGATAGTGTTTGAATATCTGTGCAATTTGGTAAATCCAGTAGCTAGGATCAACTGGTTTAGAATCTGGACTTGAATAATTCTCAGTTCCTTTATAAACGTTGTTGACAGATTTGTCTACTGGATACAAATCAAATCCCACAATTTCTATTTCTTTGAATCCGAGGCTAGCAGCTAATAGGATAGCAAATCCGCCACTGCCCCAATTTATGGGATCGTCTGCTTTGATATTTCCTGTATAAGGAAGAGGTGGAAGAACATTTATGTTCTTGTTCTTTTGTATCTTTCTAAAATAATGAAACCAATCTGGTCTGACATATATCTTGGTGTTTTTGGTCTGTGGATTTGCTGTTGCTTCATCAGCCATGCGACGATCACAACAAACAAGATGGTCAACGACGGTGTCTCTATGAATGGCATTGCAGCCAATTATAGCGTATTCCGTGCGATATGATTCTAAGTTGATGTTACAGCGACTTTCGCCGTTACCAATAACAGCAGCTTTGAACATTACTCAAGTCTGCCGAAACCGCTCCAAAGACCAGGACTACCTTCTCTTGTGCATACCCAACCTACAAATCTTCCAGGCTGCGGATTGCTGTTCCAAACTATGTCGCCGATGTTGTATGTTCCTGTTTTAGGTTCTTCAACATCGCTTAGGTGTAGTCTGTTATTGAATTTAATAGCACCGTTAACATGTAACGCTGCTCTTGAATCGGGGTTCGCTACGTTTACACTTAAAGCACCCTGTACGTTCATTCTTGAAGTTACAGTAACGTTGCCACCAGCTTCAATAATAATACGTGCTGTGCTGTCTGTAACAAGTTCTAGTGTATGGCTAGCAGGAGTACCAATATAGGTCTTAACTCCGTGTATTGTGCCCATGGCAATTTCAACACCGTCTTCTGCAACGCTGAATGCACCGCTTGGGTTTTCTATGCCAATGCCTAATCGATTAGTGTTTGTGTCATAGACAATATATTGGTCAATAATAACACTACCGTCAACAATAAGCCCCTTCAAACGTCCTACTTCACGTAGGCTACTCTTAACAACAGTTGGGCCTAGTTCTTGTTCATCGATTAACTTAATGTTGTTAACTGTGATGCTCTTGCCGCGAGCAAAGTCAATGTTTTCAGAAACAAAGAATCTGTCTGGGTTTGATGCAAATACAAATTGTTTTGTGTAACCTTGACCGGCCCAAAACAATCCTTTACCATCTAACTGATCGCCCGAGAATACAATAGGCGTATCCTTTTCAAACTTAATATCTGCTTTGATCTCGTCTACTTCTAAAATCTTAACTTTAAGAGTTCCGTTAACTGTTAGATCTTTTAAGCTGTCAACAGTTAAATTTGTAACGTGTACACCAAAGTCGTCGACAGATAACTGTGTTTTGGCAGCAGTATCTTTGATACCAGAGCTGGCAAAGTTCTGTATAGTACCACCGTTGATGTGGTCTCCGCTTAGTGATCTAAACGGTAGTTTACGAGCGATCTCTTTAGGATCTGGAGCACCTGCTTGTGCTATTCCTTTAAGTTCGTCGCCTAGGGCTGCTAAAATGTTGTCAAGGTTATTCATAGTAAAGTATTTATCAGCCCACAAAAAAACGGGCCTAAGCCCGTTTTTACTGTAAATTTACTTTGTTATTGTACTTTAAGAAGAATAGTGTCTTCGTTAATACGTCCGTTGAGCTTGATATCTACTGCTTTAATGTCGTCTAAGAACTTACGCAGTTGTACCTTGCCAGCAGCCTTGAACTCCTTAATCTGTTCTTCGGGCTTGCGTAGCGTCTTAGCAACACTCTTAAATTCATCAAACCCTGTAATAGTTGTGCCTTTTACATTGAGTTCTGCGAATTCAGTAGTCACATACCTGCCTAGCTTGCGAGTTTTAACGTTAAACACCCACAGTTCTTTAGAACCGATGATATCTACAGGGTTAATGGACACAAGTTTGAGCTTGTCATCTTGCTTGAGATACTTCAACTTAGAAACAACTTTGGATTTATCAGTTGGTTTCTTAGCACGAGGCTTTTGATTGATCTTAGCTTCTTGGGCCAACATGTCGCAAGCTGAAAGGATTTCTGCATAAAACAGGGTAATCTTTTTCAAGTTTGCTTTAGAAAGATGGCTGTAACCTTCCTTCAGTTGCTCGTCTTTGGTCGTAGCTGCTTCAACAAGTTCGTCGTGTTGACGTTGATAAAAGCCTTTAATAATACGAGCGTGTGCTGCCTTAACTTGTCGACCGCGTAGCAGATTAAGCAGTTTAAATGCTTTTGGATCAAATGCTTCTGGATCTTCGGAGAATGATTCAATAGCAGTTTCGATCTCCTCAGTCATGTTCAATGCAGCTTCACGAACACGTTCTTGAATCGAAGGTTGAATAACAGTGGGCTTAACTTCTGCACCTTCTTCGGGTTCTTGCTCGTCGTTCTTACCTTCTTCAATGATCTTAGCAATGGATTTGCTAAGCCATTCTGCTGAGTTACGACCTTCGTTAAAGTCTTCACGAACGGCTGGCATACCTTTAAGTAGGTTAGCGGCAATTGCACCAACAGTTACAGAGCAACGATTGTCTTTGGTATCCTTGAATGCCTTGATAACGTCCTTGGGATAATCTTGAAGACTCATCCAATTGATAACTTTGGGTTTAAGTTCTTTGCCGCTGGTCTCTAAGCGGTAGTAATCCATTGAATGACGGAAGTGTCGATTAAACTCGTCCGCAGACATATTCTCGTGATTATCCCACTTGGGGCTTAGATCGCGAGCTGCTTTAGTTCGATGTTCTAGGACATGCTTTTTTGTAACACGAGTTTTAGTAGCTACTTTAGCCATTTATTCCCACTCCTAACTGTTTAACAATACAAATATTATAGCACCAAAGTAGTGCTTTGTCAACCGAGCTCAAAACGCTCTACCTCGTCCAAATCGCCATTTTCGTCTTCTCTGTATATAACAGTTTGGAAATAACCTAGGCCTAGGCTTGCCTCTGCAATTTCTTCTGCTTCTTTTTTACTGGCTGTAGTTTCAAGAAGCTCCTCGTGGAGGTCGTCATTGACTCCCCAAACTTCGTATAACTCAAAGTTCATTTTGTTTTACCTACTTCTCCTTAATCGTCTTCGGGCCATTCACTAGGGACCCAACCGAGTTTATTTAAGTCTTGTTTGATTTCATCAGTGACTAATCCTTCGGAAACGTAGCTATTTGGTTTAGCTGAGTCGAGATCATCTTGATAACCGTCGTTGCGTATTCCGGAACAGTACCAGTCGATGTAGTCACCTTTTTCTTGCATGTCTGCAATTATACCGCCAGCATGACGCCAACTGCAAGACCAGTATTCATCTTTGAGGATTGGTAATACATCCAATTTTTGCCAACGCATATTACACATGGCAGCATATAAGTTTTGTGCGTAGGAGTCGTTTGTACGGACTTTTTCTAAAATCCAAGGAGTGGTTCTTAGATCATACTCGAGGTCATTTTCTGGACGATTCTGATATTCGTCTTCGGATGCCCAGCTTTCGTACATACTGATAATAGAGGCGTCCGGTTCTTTACCTTCTTCTTCACAACGCTTTAGATAAGCGTTCTTTTGGAAGGTGTTTCGTTCTGGACTTCTTGAGATATTCATTCTTCGGGGTTTTCTGCGAGACCTCGCCATTTGACAACTTTTTTGTTGTCCCACTTTTTGCCATTCCACACTCCGGCTTTTACGTTAGATTCAAATGGCCAAGATACTTCTAGCTCAGTCTCTAGGATTTGATACGTGCCTTCGCGTACAGGATCGACGCTAACAGGATACCAATCAGTGTAGACTTTTTCTTCCTTGCCAAAGTCTTCCCATTCTTCGTCACTCATGTTTTCGATTAAGTTTACATGATTATCAATAAACTCACTGACTGCTTCAGCAGTTACAGGAACATCATCGGGTTCACCTTTGAATACTTCTCCGGTATTCTCATTAGTGAGTTCCAGTGGACCGACGTAGTAATATTCGGTGTCATCATTTGACCAGCCTAGTTCTTCTACTCCGCTGTAGGAATCTTCTTCCCAAGCACGCTCAAACTCGTCTAGATCTTCCTCGGTAGTTTTATCATTTTCTGACTGAATATCACACCAGCAGCCGTCAATCATATCCCACATTTCCCAGCATTCGTCGTTGTCAATGCAGCCGAGCTCGTAACCGTCTTCGTTCTTAAGTTCTTCGTCTGTAAGTGGACGTTCGTTGGATTCTACTTTAAATGTAGCCCAACGGAAGCCTTGTTCAACGGAAATCATTTTTCCGTCTTTATAGAAGAACATTTTTTCTACAGCAGACTTTTTATACTGCGGTGATAGTGACCAAGTTGCCATTACTTTTTCTCCAGGCGTTGTTTACGAAATTCTTTTGAGTCTGCGATAGCTTTCTTTAGTGTTTCTGCATAATTGAAAGCTGTTTGTTCGTTCATTGTTAGTACTGTTTCGTGCTGTAGATACCCCCTGGTTAGCAACGTCCACATCTGTTTCCAGCGATTCATTGACCACCAAGGGCTTTTTACATCGGCATAAATCGTAACAGTGATTCCAGTATCTTCTGCTTCCACCCACAGATTGTGAGAATGATCTGGCTGACCGCAATCACATACTACATGGTAGGATTTTGCATCGCCCCAATCATTCTTTTTAAGGATACCTTCTGCAGGTGTTTGGAGTTTCATTGTAGAGTTCTCTTGGATTGTGCTTCTTCTTGTTCGGCAAACTTGTTAAGCAACTCAAGATCGTGTTCATCAAGCTCATCGAGATCTAGTGGGCGAGCAATCTGCTGTGCTTCTCCACTGGCAAACATTTCTTTGATCTGAGCAACAAGCTCATCAAGTTCTTCTTGAGTTCCTTCAAAGCTGTCGAAACAGCCAGGAGCAAACTCAATTTTTAAGTCTTTCAATTCGTCTGGAGAAAGTTCTTTGAAGTCTTTTTTGTCGGTCATTATTATTCCAATGTGTGTACAGAATCGCGATTATCGTAAATTGCTTTTACAATCCGTTGATAATCAGCATCGTTCATTACTGTTCGATAAAAGCTCAAGCCCTGAATAACCATAATGGCTGCAAGTTCGATAGGAGCATAGTCTTCTAACATGATCTTATTAAAGGCCATGTATTTGTTATAGAGATCTTTCTCGGAATTGTTTTCAAGCATTTTTTGCCTTTTGATACTTATATTCTCTCTTGAGCCAATATTTGTACTTGTCCCAATACTCTTTCATTTTATAAGGCTCTTCGCCATATGTCAAGTGTTCTTCGCAGTTATCTAACCAAAGTTCGTTGACCCAATGCCTAAACGCACTGACTGGGTTTGTTTGGTCTGTTTGGACAGTATTCACATTCTGGATCATCACATTTACTCTCTAACCATTCGTTACATAGTTCGCAGTAATAAGCATCGTACTGATTGCTGTACTTTATTTCACTACTGCACTTTTCACAAAAAGAACTCTTTACGTCCATAGTCCGTGTCTTACTTTGATAAGACGAATCATCATTTCTTCGTCTTCTTTTTCATAAGCTGCTTCGATTTTTTGAAGCAGCTTGTGTGCCTTGTTACCTTGCTTTTTAAGTGCAGGACTCTTAGGGTCTTTGAGCATAGCCATTACACCATCACCGTTTTCTTTACGGCAAGCATCACAGTAAGCTGACCAACCACTAGCTTCCATCGGTTCTGGACGATTGCGATACACTTGTGTCCACCACTTGTACAAGTCGAGGATCTCTTGTGCCTTTACGGCTTGCGGCGTAAGTTGGCCAAGGCTCGGGCTATCGCTTCCGACTTCATCTTCTTTCCAACGTAGATTTCGTTGCCACTCGAGGTTGTCCAATCCGGCTTGCGGACAGCGCCAACGGTGTAAGTTCCACCAGCCAAAGTTCCACCATGGCGCTTTGTATTTCTTACGCTCGGCCTCGTCTGCCCATACAAGGTGCCACCATGCAAGTTCGATTTCAACAAA
>JACCDO010314508.1_pt1 | contig 10201 bp, 8 predicted proteins | sample 7446101 | NCBI WGS metagenome assembly JACCDO01 (sample SAMN15323440, study PRJNA562643) | freshwater metagenome | isolation source: river surface water | place: USA:Blue River Watershed | collected 2017-08-16
ATGTGCAAAAAAAGTCTTTTTTTCTTGATTTTGTCTTTAAAAATGTGCAAAAAAAGTCTTTTTTTCTTAATTTTGTCTTTAAAATGTGTAAAAAAAGTCTTTTTTTCTTGATTTTCAAGAAATTACTAAAATAAATAATAAAACATGATAAGTAATTGTAACATGTTTTATAAATAGTTAAAATATTTAGATTATATAGTCTTTTACATATCTTGATTCCACTTTTCATCATTAAATCCTACAATTTCATCACTAGCTAATTTATGAGATGCATCATAATTATTATCTAATTTACAGAAATTCATTGGAGGACAGTATGGTTTTTTTTCTTTACTAATTTTACCTTTTGGTTTAACACCATAACAATTAACACCAAATTTTAACTCAGGATTTGAAAAATATCCTCCATTAATACCTGGTATTCCACAATATTTTCTATCTTTTGGTGGTAATCTTTGATTTTCTTCTATTAATTTATCCCATTCACATTTTTGAACTGGATAATATGCACTTTGTTTTTCAGTCCATCCATATGAACACCAATGCGCGCCATTATTATACGCATCTGTTACTTCAGCTTTTGTTGCTAAACGAGATCCATATGATTCGCATTTACATTTTGCTTGTTCATAAGTATAATCCTGATTTGATATATGAAAAACTTCTTCTTTTTTCTCTAATAATGGTAATAGTCTCTTTCTTTCTTCAGGTAATGGTACAGGAGGTGCTGGAGTAGGAGCTTTTTCTTGAATACATACTTCACTATTTGAGCTATCAAATAAATAATTTTTTAATTCTTTCTTTTCATAGCAATCTGTATTATAATAATGTATTAAAGTAGTAATTATATAAATAATAAGTCCTAATATAATTAAAATTAAAATAATTATTAATATTTTTTTCATATTAATGTTTTTAAAAATGCTTATTGAAGAAGGAGTTGAAGATCCAGTAATATTTGAAGAATTTTTACTTTTAATATTGGTATTTTTTATTGTATTTTTTACTGAATTTTTAATTGCATTTGCTTTATTTGAATTATTTTTAAATAAAAATTTACTAGTATTTAAATTAGTACTAGGATTCATATTATATTCTTATAATTATAAAATATTTTTATTTAAGATTAAATAAAAATTATGAAATGAAAAAAATATTAACTATTAATTTTTTGATATATTAAAATATATCCATCTTTAAATAAACTATTTTTATTCTCTTCTATATTAAATTCTTTTACGTCATCATCATCATATTTATACCATTTTTCATTACTATGTTTACAAATTGAAAAATAATGACCACCATTTAATCCACCTCTATGACAACATATTGATATTAATTTTAATTCACAATCAATATTATCATATCCTTCACAATAACATGAAAGGTCTAGGTCATCAAATGGAAATGATATCATTGATTGTGATTTCATTAATCCGCCATTCATACTTGTTTTATATCTTTTTAAAACAATAATTAAGAATTTTGGAACACGCATTAATTTTATTTGTCTATATGCATTTATATATGTATTTGTCTTTTCATCTAAATATTTCGATTCTAAAATTTCTTTTTCAAAATATTTGGACATAGAGTCATATAATGTTTTTCCATAAATGGGTATACTTAAAATACTAAACATTTCAAATGTTTTGGATATTAGTTCATCATTATTTTTATTTTCTAATGACATTATTTTATTAACATATTGACCAAAAAAAAGGTCTGCAATAATAGAATACTTATTTTGTAAATCATTTTTCCAGTTTTTAATAGATTCAACTACGATTTCGTCATATGAATTTTCAATTACTCCGCTATAATTAATTTCGACATCATATTTTAAACCTTCATGCAAATAATCTAATATTAATGATAAAGATTCTTGAGCATCTTGTTGTTCATATCCATTAAATCTTTCATCATATTTTTGAATTAATTGATGAAATGTTTTAGGTTCTATTGGTGTATTCGTACTCCAAATTGCTTTAATTAATTTAGAATATTCTTTTGTCAAAATAATTTCGTTTATACTTTTTCCTTTTAGTTCAAAATAACGATTATTTAAATCATTTACATGACTGTTTGTTAAAAAATATTCAGTCAAAGGAATTATATTACTTAAACATTGTATAGATGAATTTAAGTAACATGTATTTCCTCTATTTTTAAGACCGAAAATTCCTTTATCCATCTTTTATTTATTTAATATATTTATTTATTTATATTAATTTATAAAAATCAATTTTTTTATAAAAAAAAAATGATAGAGAAAATTTATTATTTTTATTATTTTTTAATGGTAAATAAAAAAAAAAATATTTATATATTTCGAATTATATTTAAAAATGGATAAAAGCGGGCAATCTACATCTCAATTTAAAGATTTTTCTAAAGATTATGGAGCATTAAGTTTTCAATGTTATGTTGAAAAAGCTAAAAGATAAATATTATTAATAATAATTGTTAATAAATTAAAAAAAAATGATTTCAAAAACTTAAAATATATAAAGGTTTTTTACTATTTATAAATAAAATAAAATATGGTACGCCCAAAATTATTGAATAAAATTAATAGTAAAAATGATAATATTATTTTCCAAATTGTAGATTGGAAATCTTATGATATATATGAAGATATTGATGATGATAATGAAGAAGATTCAGATGAAGAAGAAGTGAAAAAATATAAAAAGAGGAATAAAAGTTTGATTATTCGAGGATATGGTGTAACAGATAATGGTAACTCAATATGTGTTCATATTAATGGTTTTCAACCATATTTCTTTTTCAAAGTTCCTGAAGATTGGGATAATAAGAAATTTTTCGAATTTAAAAAACATATTCTAGATCTTGTTGATAAAAATCAAAGTGATGGATTAGTAAGTGGTGAATTAATAAAAAAGAAAGAATTTTACGGGTTCACGAATAATGAATTATTTAATTATGGAATTTTAGTATTTAAGAATCAATCGGCGTATTATTCATTTTTAAAAGTAATGCGTGAGAAAAAAGTTTTAGGAATCGATTTTAGTAATAAATTATATGAAACAAAGGTGAGTTCATTACTCCGTTTTTTTCATGTTCAAAATATTGATCCATCTGGATGGTTAAGTATTAATAAAGGCACTTATACTATTAATACTCCATCATTAACTCGTGCACAGATTGATATAAATATTAATTATAAAAATGTGAATAAAATAGAGAAAAATGATATTGCAAAGATAATTGTTGCTTCTTTTGATATAGAGTGTTGTAGTGAAGATGGTAGTTTTCCTAAATTTGATAGGAAATATGATCCAATTATTCAAATTGGTACAACGGTTTATATTTTTGGTGACAATGAATGTAAATATCAATATATTGCAACATTGAATAAATGTGATCCTGTTGAAAATGTTGAAGTAGAATCTTTTACTACTGAAAAGGATTTAATATTAGGTTGGGCGAAGTTTATTCAACGTCTTGACCCAGATATTCTTACTGGATACAATATATGGGGTTTTGATTGGGAATATATTTTTAAGAGAGCAGAATCAGGAAATGGTGGTCTTATTAAACCATATCATGAAGTGCTTTATAAAACATTACAGCGTTTAAAGCCTAACTATTCACTTTCATCAAAACCTGAATTAACAATTCAAGATTTATCATCTAGTGCACTTGGTGTAAATATTTTAAAATATATTGATATAGAGGGTATTGTTCAGATTGATTTATTAAAGGTTGTGCAGCGTGATTATAAATTAGACTCTTATAAATTAGATAATGTAGCAAAGCAATTTATGAAACAGCAAAAAGTTGATTTATCACCTCAGGAGTTATTTAAGAATTTCAAAGATGGTAGTCCAGAAAAGATTAAAGAGATCGCAGTATACTGTGTGATGGATTGTAAATTAGTTAATGATTTAATTAATAAATTACAAGTGATTACAAATAATTTGGGTATGTCAAATGTTTGTGTAGTTCCTTTTTCATTCTTATTTTTAAGAGGTCAAGGTATTAAAATATTTTCACTTGTTGCAAAATTTTGTAGAGAAGAGAACTTTTTAATTAAAGATTTATCAAGTGATGATATTGATAAAAATTCTTATGAAGGTGCAATTGTATTTGTTCCAACACCAGGTGTTTATTTTGAACCAGTAGTTGTAATGGATTATAATTCATTATATCCATCATCAATGATAGCTGAAAATATATCACATGATTCAATTGTTGGATATAAAGAGTATAGATTAAAAAATAAGAATAAAAGTAATGAAAGTGATGAATATGAATTGATTAAAGACACAATTAATGATAAATATAATAATTTAGATGGATATCATTATATTGATATTGAGTATGATATTTTTCAAGGTGTTGATGATGATAAAAAGAAAGTTGGTTATAAAGTATGTAAATTTGCAGAAGCAGATAATGGTGATAAATCTGTATTACCACGTATTTTGAGAAAATTATTGAAAGCTCGTAAAGATACACGTAAAATTATGGAATATTATACATTTGAATTAGCTGATGGAACTACTATTGATGGAATACCAGATGAGAAAGATGATATTATAGAATTATTTAATGTTGTGAATGGCAAAAGTATTATTAAAAAGTCTGATGTTGTTAATAGTAAAAAGACAAATAATGAATTTCAAATATCGGTTCTTGATGGTTTACAATTAGCTTATAAGGTGACATGTAATTCATTATATGGTCAGGTGGGTGCAACAACTAGTCCAATTTGTTATAAAGAGTTGGCTGCATGTACAACTGCAACAGGACGTCGTATGGTTACAACAGCACGTGATTTGACATTAACTAAATTTGTTGGAGCGAAATTGACTTACGGTGATTCTGTTAGTGGTGATACTCCTTTATTAGTGATGAAAAATAATTTTATAGATATAGTACAAATTAAAGATTTAAATAATGAATGGGTGCCTTATGATGAATTTAAACCATTTGATAGTAATCGCAAAGATAAGGAACAGACAGAATCTGATTATTTGATTTGGACAAGTAATGGATGGTCGAAGATAAATCGTGTTATTAGACATAAAACTACAAAAAAGATGTATAGAATAACATGTAGATTAGGATATGTTGATGTTACAGAAGATCATTCTCTACTAGATAAAAACAAGAATATTATTAAGCCTACTGAATGTATTATTGGAACTGAATTACTTTATGGATTTCCTGAAAATATGAGTACATCATGTGCACTTAATCAATATAGCACATTTGATATGAAATCTATTATTAGTGATCTTATTAATGGAATGATTGATAAAATCCCATATGAGTTATTGAATGGAACTATTGAGCAAAGGATTGAGTTTATTAAATTATTTGAACAATATAATTTGTATGTGAATCAGTCAAAAATATTCTATCAGTCTCTCTATTATTTATTGAAGAGTGTAGAGCATTATTATGATATTTCGAGCATTAGCGCAAATTTTTTTGTGATTAAATTAGATTCTAAATCACATGTAAATGATATTACTGATATAACATATTTGGGCACTATAAATGATAATGAATATGTATATGATATTGAAACAGTAACCGGTAATTTTCAGGCAGGTGTTGGACAATTAATTGTAAAGAATACGGATTCTATATTTGTCAATTTTACTGATGAAATTAAGAGACGTAATCCAGGACGTGAATTGAGTGAAAAAGAATTATTAATTGAATCTATTAAAATTGGACAAGAAGCTGCTGCGAATATTAATAGTGTTATGAAAGCACCTCAGAATATAGAATATGAGAAAACTTTTTGGCCTTTTTGTATTTTTTCGAAAAAGCGTTATTTTGGAAATAAATATGAGCATAATCCTGATAAGTATAAACAGACAAGTATGGGTATCGTATTGAAACGCCGTGATAATGCACCTATTGTAAAAACAATATATGGAGGTGTAATTGATATTATACTAAATAAGCGTAATATTGAAGATTCAAAGAAATATTTTTATGATTCTATTAAGAACCTTTTGGATGGTAAAGTTGATCTTAGTGAATTAGTAATAAGTAAGACAATAAAAACAGATTATGCAAATCCGACGCAAATAGCACATAAAGTTCTTGCAGATAGGATGGGAGAACGAGATCCTGGAAATAAGCCTCAATCAAATGATCGTATTCCATATTGTTATATTGACACTTCCAATTTATTATGTAAAATATGCAATAAAAAGGTAAGTCCAGATAAATGTAAATGTATTAATTGTATGAATTTATATTGTGCAAATCATTTAAAAAATCATCGTGATAGTTGTTTAAAAATATGTAGGTTTTGTAAATTAACATGTAATGAAGCTTCATTGATAAATTGCATTACATGTAAGGGTTGGTATTGTTCAAAATGTAATGATAAACATAAATTAAGAACAGATAAATATAAAATTACACACAATGATAAATGTAAAAAAGAATTGACAAATAAGTTATTACAAGGAGATACTATTGAGCATCCATTATATATTAAGGAAAAGAATTTAAAGATAGATTATAATTATTATTTGACACATCAGATTGAGAAACCTGTTTATCAGATATTTGAGCTTGTAATGAAAAATCCGGAATCAATTATAGCAGATTTAGTTAGAAAAATGAATAATTTAAGAAATGGCAATCATTCAATTAAACAATGGCTAACTATTGGTAAAAAAGTTGATGAAACTACCAAAGATGAAATTCAACATAATAGTAATAAAATAGTAATTAATGAAAATTATGATGAAGAAGATAATATGTTAGATGATAAATTTGAGGAAGATATTATTGAAGATTTAGATAATGTTGTTGAATATAATGATATTATTGAATAAATATTATTACTTAAAATAATAGCACTTTATTATTATAAAAATGATTAAAGATAAAAATATAAAATTTAATAAATTTAATAAATATTATTATATTTATAAATATTTATTTAATATATTTTATAATTGTTTCTATTCTTCTTACTCTATTTATAAATATGTAAATAATAATTTTTGCATTATAAAAAGTGAAGATATTGAATATGATATTATTGACAGTAATGATATTGAAAATAATATTATTGAGAATCATATAATTGATAGATAATGTAAATGTTACATCTAAAATTATAAATTAAAATATACAAAAATATACACAAAATATACACAAAAATATACACAAAATATACACAAAAATATACACAAAAATATATACAAAAATATATAAAAAAATATATAAAAAATATATATAAAAAAATATAATATATATAATTATAAAAATGAATAATTATATAAATAATTTAAAACAATCATTAGCTTATGCAACAATATCGTTTATTGCAAGTATTTCTTTTGTAATAAATGGTTTTTTTCCAAATGTTTTAGTAGATACAGGTAGTGAATTTATAAATAATTTAAATGAAATTATTAATCAGACAATAAAAAATTAATATCAATAGTTGAATCTGTTTTAAGTTTTCGCATAAATAAAAATCCATATTTTCTTATTTCTTTAATAAAAATGTTATATACATTTTTAAATTCTAATGCTTGTGTTCTGTCTAACTTATTATTACAAAAATGTGTTTGTTGTTTTATGATATCTCTTTTAAATATATATAATAAATTATTAATAAAGTAATGTTCATCTGGACATGTCATTTTATCATAATAATATGTTAAATCATTTTTAATGAATAGTTCTACATCACTTTTAATTAATATCATATTTGGTTGTTGTTTTACAAATTGATTATAATTAATATATTTTTTAATCAGGTCTGATAATTGATAATATCTGTCTTTTTTATTATTATCAATGTATGAAACAACAGATAATTTAAAATTTGTAATAACATTATAAAGTTTATCAAAAGAATATAGTGGAATACAACTTTGCGATAAAAAAACAAAATGTGATATATTGTCATTGCTATAATAGGTTTCTTTTAAAAGTTGTAATGTTGCATTTACAATAGTAATATTATCTTTTCCTGTTGTAATAACTTTATTTTTTACAATATTATAAGGAAATGTATAATATGAACTAAAATCTTTTATTACTTTTGGGTGTATAAAGACAATATATTTATTTTTGTCAATATTTTCAAAAAATTTATTCCAAATATCATATCTAATAATTTTATCATATGTTAAAAAACAGAATGCTATAATTGAAGACATTTTATATATTTTAATATATTACTATTTCTTTTATATTTCTTTTATAGCTTAAAATATACAATATTATAATAAAAATTGAAATAAATATTTCATAAATAAAATTTATGAAATAATAAAAAAAAAATTAAAATGCATATAGAAGTATTATTTGACGTTATTACAGGAGATGATTGTAATAAAATAATAAATTATTACAATAGCAATAAAGGAGAAAATAAACAACCTTTAGAAAAATTAGATAGGTGTGAAGGTGGATTTATGATAAAAAAAGAGAATAGCTCTTCATTTGCAGATGAAAATGATAAAATAAAACAATTACGATGGAACAGAAAATGTTTAGTACCATTTAAGAATTATACTTCTTTTTCAGAAGAGGAAGAGCAATTGTTATATAATTCATTCTTAGAAACATTTGGTGCTACTAAAGTAAAATTTACAAAAAATATATAAAAATATTTATTATAAAAATAGATTATTAATTTTTAATTATTAGTAATATTGCAAGTAACCAATTTTTCATTGTATCTCGATTTAATTCAAATTTTTCTTTAAATCCAATTAATTTATTTCTTTTTTCTTCATCTGGATATAAATATACGAATGAGTTTAACATTCTAAATAGTGCTTCTGTTTTTTCAGGACCTTGTCTAAAATTCTTTTGAACATATTGTAATAAAAATAATTTTACAAAATTATTTTTAAGTGAATTATTATTATAATAATTACTTGCTTCTTCATAACTCCAGACTTTTTTATGATTCATTTTATTTACTAAATTATGTAACCTTACTGTCCAATTAAATATATTTTCATTATTAATATTATTTTCGATACTATTTTCAGCATTATTTACATTTGCATTATAATGATTTCTACATATTTTACATGGAATTATAGTTTTAAATGATTCAAAAAATGTAATATATTTATCATGGTATATTGGATTATATTTACTTGTAAAAAAATGAAATATAATCCATGTTATTGGTTGCCATAATGTACTCATTATAATTCTTTATAACTTAGATTATTTTTTTTTAATAAAAAATAAACAATATATTATTTTTTTATATTTTTGGTATATATAAATTATATGATGTTCCATAACTATTATCAAAAATTTTTTGATTAGTTACTGGTATAATTAATGTACAATCATTATAAATTAAAAAATCATAATTACCTATTTTAAAATTATCTTTATTTTTTAATATTTGAGAGTTTTTATTTATTAAATTTGTATAAACAATATTATTATTTATTTTATTTATTAAAATTTTTTGGTTCATAAATAAAATTAAATAACTTGAATTATTATTTTCTAATTGAAAAGATAAATTTGTTTTATTAATAAAATTATTTTCAGGTATTTGTTGTTTGTATAAATTAATCATATTTAAATTAGGAGATGGTTCTAATTTTAGTGCATTAATTTTATAAACAATATTTTGATAATTTATTTTTAAACTAAAAATTTTATCATCTTGTTTTTGAATAATTACTTCTTTATTCATTGTTTTTACAATATCTGATTTATCATTATTTTTTGTGTTTGTTATTTTAATAGGTTGTGAGTTTTCTTTTTTATCATTCTTTTTTATATTAGTTATTGTTGTAGTTTCAATGTTATCTTTTTTATCATTATTTTTAATATTTGTTATTTTAACAGGTTGAAAATCATCTTTTTTATTACTATTTTCATTATTTTTACTTTCAGAACTATCATCTTTTTTTATAAATTGAAAAAGTTTGTTAAAGTCAACTAATATATTTTCTAAATTAAATACTTCTTTTTCTAATGAATTTTCTAATTTAATATCTTTAATGTTTTTATTAATAATTTTTTCTTCTATTATGCTAGTATTATTAATAATTTCTTTTTTTTCTTCAACTACATTATGAATAATCTCTTTTTCTTCTTCTTTTTCTTCAACTACATTGTGGATAATCTCTTTTTCTTCTTCTTTTTCTTCAACTACATTGTGAATAATCTCTTTTTCTTCTTCTTTTTCTTCAACTAC
>JACCDO011352438.1_pt1 | contig 10201 bp, 12 predicted proteins | sample 7446101 | NCBI WGS metagenome assembly JACCDO01 (sample SAMN15323440, study PRJNA562643) | freshwater metagenome | isolation source: river surface water | place: USA:Blue River Watershed | collected 2017-08-16
AAGGAGATGATCAAATTAATAAAGAAATTATTGTTAACGAAAGTATGTGTTATAAAATTCAAATATGTAAAAATAACTGTAATAATATTATAAATAATTTTAAATACATAATATCTATGTTAGATACAAATATTACAAATAATATTAAACCATTAATTATTGATATCATAAATAATATTTTAGAAATAATTATTTATAGTAATATTATTGATATTCAAAGATGGCATGTAAAATATTTGTACGTATATAAAATGGTTGAATTACTTGATGATATAAATAGAAATTATACTAAGTTATCGTTAGATAATTATATAAATGACGAATATGCAAATAAAATAAATGAAAATATATTTTTTCTTTTACAAACAACAAAAGAAAGATTAATTGAATTAAAAGAAGAAATTTCATATTTAACAAATGATGATACTACTATAGAAGTTTTGGATGAGTCACCAATAACATATATAAATAACGCAAAAAATTATATATTAAATACGTTTGATATTTTTCAATCCATAAAATTAACCAATAATAATTCTCACAATTGTGACATAAATATAACACATAATCTTATAAATTCCGCAACAGAATGTGTAAATTGTGCATTAAAATATAACAATGAACCAACAAATAATGGAATAAATAAAAGAATTGACAGAATTTATGTAGCCACAATTAAGGGTGAAACAGAACATGCGGTAGAATATTCTATATTAGCTATAAAAAATATATTACCAGTTATAGTTGAAAAATTTTTAAATTCATTAAATATTAAAGATAAATCGGTGTCACTTAATTTACCTGAAAATATTAATGATGATACATTATTTAATAAAGTATTAAATTTTGGAATTACATCTAACTAAACAAAAATACTTGTGTATTCCAATTAATTCAAAAGTTATATGTAATATAAATCCAATTAAAAATGCTATTAAATATTTGTTAGTTATAACGTTATTTAAAACCATTGCAACTAACAAAAATAATATTCCTTCTCCAATTGATTCTATAAATATGTATTTGTTTTCATTTAATTTCGCATTTGTATCGCTATTATTTATGATTTTACATCTATAACCATTATTACAATACCAACTATGTAAGCCTAAATAATATGCTAAAAAGTGCTTTAAAAATCCGGTTGTAAAGAATGCGTTTACAAAAGTATTTGAAACCCACATATTTATAAAAAAATATATAATAACACAATATAGTCCGACTATTATAGATTCAATAATATAATGCATAATATATTATTAAATTATTATTATTGTTTTTTATTTTGTTTCTAAGATGTTTTCCATCTTGTACCACACTCCAGACACGAAACATAAATTGTCATTGCCTCGTCGGCTGACCTTGTTTGCATTTGATAGTACGTACATTTCTTCGATTTGCATTTTCTGCATGTAAAAGTATCCGTCGCCGCCTCAAAGTTTTGTTCAAATTTATTCTTATCTCTTATGCTCTTAGCTTTAATTAAGTCTTCCCATTTTTCAGGACACATTTCTTGATGCGTCATAAAAGCAATTTGATGTGATTTGATTTCACCAGACTTGACAAGATTTACTAATTTATCATTTTTAAGATTAATATAAACACTTCTTAAATGATCCAAATAGATTTGAACAAAATAAGGATTATCCCATTTCTTAATAACCTTTTTATTGGCTGCTTCTTTTAAAGCCCAATTATGGATTCCTTTTTCTAAATTGGATGCGTGTTTTTCGTTGTCAAAAATCGCCGCTAACTTTTCCTTAACGTTTGTCCTAAATTGATCTGGATTCTTAATTTGTCTAATTGGCATCTAAATATAATATGTTATATTATCTTTAAATAGTTTTAAAATGATTTCAATTTTATTTATTCATCATCGCTGTAATCATAAGATTCTTCGGATAGTTCTGAACCAACGTCTAATAGTTCTAATTCTTCCTCTTCATCTATATTTTCTAAAGTATTATCTGTATCTGTGCATTCGTCAGAATTTGTATCTGATGCATATTCTTCATCGTCTTCTTGTTCCGAATTACTATCTATTATATCCTTTAAATATCCTGTTTTCGTCTTTTTTTCTTTTGGAATTTCATCTAATTCCTCTTCATCATCCTCATCTTCTACTTCTAAATTTTTACTGGTTAAATCCTGAAATCCGCCAAATAATTTTTCATAAATTGCGGTCCATAAAGGAACAGTCAAATTAAATATGGTTTTTTCTTCTGAATCATCCCTTAAATATCCAACTAAAATACACGCTCCAAAAAACAATGTTTTATCAACAGGTGGAGGAAATTCATATTTATTTTCAGTGCCAGCTTTACCTTCGGATTTAGCCCATAATTCAACGGCATATTTTTGACCATTTAATTTAGTGTTCCAGATAGTTTGAACTATAAAACCCTCTGACTTCTTAAAACTGCATTTTTTATACAAATCTTCTTCCTTGTAATCTTTAATAGTAAGAAGTTTTAAAGAAGCATTTTTTTCAACAATTACAACACTAATACTTTTTGTCATATTTATAGAATGTTTATATAAAATGGGTTTAAATAGTTTTAGCGATAATATACTATATTGAATGAGAATCTATATTGTTAGTTTACCTCTCCAAAAAATCAATTTAAACGCATTATTAAAAAATACAAATCTAAGTCATACTATAGACACATATATTGAATTATATTCTAAAGATGATGGACAATACAAATTAAGCAATAATAAGATTATACGTTTTGAACCAAATTTTCAGCAAAAAATAGAAATAATTAAATCATATGAAGGATGGGATTTGTTGGTAGATTCAACTGAAATAAAAGAAATTGAAGTATTATCACAATTACCAACAGAATATATAAAACTGAATATAAAGGAATATTGCTTCTATATGGGGAATAAAGGAAAGTCAACAATAAAATTATTTGTAAAATATTTAGAAGACGAAATAAACAGTAGAATAATAGATTATTATTTAGATTATAATGGGGAAAAAATGGATTTTGATAATATATTTTTTAGGGAAAATATTAATATGTTTTTATCGGTACTAAACTAATATTTTAATATAATATGTTAGTTTGGATAATACAAATGACGATAATTTCAGTAATATTTATATTTGTCGTCCATTATTTGATTTCATTTTTTAAAAACACATTAACTGTTCCTAAAATAAAAGATTTAGTAAATTCACCCAGTCAAAAATATCAAGATATATTTAATACTATATCTCATTCACAAAATTCTTATACGTCAATAGATTTGTTACCATCTGCAATAGAAAATACTGGAGGAAATTCTATGAAAGATGAATTAAAGTCTTTCTTAAAGAAACAATTAAATTCTAATGAATTTTAATTATTGATTTCCAATTCTCTTAAATAAATACTAAATATGTTATTTATAAAATATATTTTATATTATTTTATAAATTAAATTATTGGCTCATTAATTAAATTTTTTTTAATATAATTTGATAAATTAAAATATGTTAATTCTTCTTTTTCTTCATTAAAATCTATTAAAATAGATTTTAAATGCTCATCGGGTAAAATACGTCTTTTATTATTTGAATCATTTAAATTATTGTCTTGTATATATTTGGCAATTTTTCTAACCATAATATTATATGTAATCTTATCATTTTCAGAAATATTTAAAAATTTCGCCATATTTTTAGTTACATTTTTTGGTTTAGTATAAAAATCTGTCGAATCTTCTTCCTCTTCACTTTCATCTTCACTTTTATCTTTACTTTCATCTTCACTTTTATCTTTACTTTCATCTTTACTTTTATCTTCACTTTCATCTTCACTTTTATAATTATAAATAAAATGTGGTCTTATATATTTTTGTAAATTAAAATATGTTAATTCTTCTTTTTCTTCATCAAAATTAATTAAAATTGTTTTTAAATGTTCATTTGGTAAAATGCGTCTTTGGTTATTGGGATCTTGTAAATTATGTTTTTTTATATATTCATGTATATATAAACTCGCATCAACTATTCTAATTGTTTCATCTTCTGGAACGCATAGAAATTTAGCCATAGCTTTAGATATATATCTTTGTTCTATATTACTATCTTCACCGCTTTCTTGTTCTTTTATTAATCTATCAATTAATATTGATAAACTATTATTTGATTGAATTATTTTAACTATATTTTCTAAGGGATTATTTAGAAGTTGTTTAATATTATCGGAGGTTTCTTTAATTTGGTTTAAAGTGGTCATAATTCTTATATTGTGTTATAATAAATTAACTTTATATTGATTTTTAAATTTCAATTTTTTAATATATTATAAAATAATATAAAGCTAAACTAACATATTTTATATAATGAATATTGACTATAAATCCGTATTGAATGCATTTCCAAAATTAGAACTTTCTTATGAAACATTAGTACATAAAAAAGTTCATAATGCTGATATTTATTCTGCTATCCCTGATTCTAATCCCTATTTTCTTTGGTTTACTTCTTATAATTTTCAAAATGTATGTTTTTTATTAGATTTAGATCCAAATGACAGCAAATCTTTAATACCGGTAAAGGCCCATATAATTCAAACTAATTTTAAAGACCATTTATCATTTGGAACTATTTTATATGGACATATTTTTAAATACAAAAATAAAACGAATAATTGCTTTTCAATAGATAATATATATTTTTATAAGGGTAAAGATGTTTCCGCATTAAAATATGATTTAAAATTGGAAATATTTAAAGATTTATTAGGAAAAGATGTGAAACAAAGTGCTTTAAAACGTAGCCATTGGATACTTGGTTTACCCGTGATGGATACTGATGTTAATAAATTATTAAGAGATATAGAATTATTACCGTATAAAGTAAAATATATAAAATGTAGAAATATGGGAAAAAATGAGACAACAGTATTCCAATATTATAAACCTGGTCAAAATGCGGCAGAAATAAATATTGGTCCGCAAGTATTTAGAGTAAAGGCGGAACTAGATCAAGATATATATAATTTATATACGTATAATATTAAAACAAATGATTATGAATATTATGATGTCGCGTTTATACCGGATTTTAAGACAAGTGTATTAATGAATGGAATATTTAGGAATATAAAAGAGAATAGAAATTTGGATTTATTGGAAGAATCGGACTCGGAGGAGGAGTTTGAGGACGAAAGAGATGATAAGTATGTAGATTTAGAAAAATCGGTTAAAATGTTATGTGAATATAATGGCAAATTTAGTAAATGGATGCCAAAAAAGTGCGTTCAAAATAAGGAAAAAGTGGTAATACAAAGTGTATTAAAACAGAATTTACCGGAGAAGCAAAAATATGAAAAAAAGAAATATACTAATAATATATATGTTCAAAAGTATAGGAAATGATGGACCCTTGTTTCAAGGGTTAAATCAAAATTATGTTAATGCGTCAAATTCTCATTATTCCGGTAATTTTAGCAATACTATAGCTCCAACAAGTAGTCGTGTATTACCAGAACCTGTAACAAACGTACAAGCGGCAGCTTCATATATTCCCGGTTGTCAAAAAGGAGGTAAAATTAGCCGTAGAAGAATAAATAAAATATCCATGAAATATAAGATGGCAAAAAGTCGCAGAAGTTATCTAAAATCTAGGGTCAGAAGAATGCGTAATAGACGTAAAACTTATCGTCGTAATAGAAGTCAAAGACGCAGCAGATATCAAAGAGGTGGTTGGGCTCAATATCAAAATAATATGCCAGTAAGTAATTCATATTCTTTAGGTGGTCCATTAAGTCCATCTAATGTTGGTTTAGCAAATCCTCCTCCAATTAATAATGTTTCAAATAATGCGATAGATAATTTAAATCATAATGCATTAAATTCTTATGGAAATTCTGGAGCTGGAATGGGTACAGCTAGTAAAGGATGGTATTAAATTTTTTAAAAAGATATTAAAGATAATATTTAATATATTTTATAATGACGGACAAGTATAATTTAGAAAAAGCGATATTAAATGATGTAATTAGAACTTGGAATGAAAATATGATGGATAGATGCGATAAAACTGAATGCAATTGTAAGGATAAACTTTTATTAACAAAATGCATATTAAATAATGATTCATATATTAACTCATTAAATATCGAATACAAAAATAAGAAAATAAAGGAAATGTTTTTTACAATAATAGATAATGAAAAAAGAGTTATGCCTTGCGGTCATCAATGGTATTCATATTATTGTCAGGAATATCTTAAAAATGTAAAAGAATTGGTTGTTAATTTTCTTTAAGTAGTTTTCATATATTATTTAAAGAAGAACTTAAAGAAAATCGTTTATAATTTGTAAAATAGTTGGATCCGTTTGAATAACAGGAGCAGTATTTTGTTTACATATTATTTTAATATTTTCAAAAATTGGATTTAAATCTTTTAATGCTTTTCTTCTTGTAAAAGACTCTTCCGGTTCAAATAAATCGAACATTTTTACATTATATCCGCATTTTATAAATCGCGTTATTTTATCAAATAATTCTGAATTGCTTTTAACAATCATTTCTTTATTATAATTTAAAATATCCTCTAACTTTTCGGGTTCTTCATCTGTTTTAAATATAAATTTTTCATATTTTGCGTTTACACCATTGTTTAAAATATTACACGGGTCTTCAATATATGCTTGAACTAACATATATATCCAAAAATTACAACTATAACAATCAAAACATCGTATATATGTTTCCAATTGAGGAATAACGGGAATTTGTTTGGTTCCAGGTAATCTGCTCATTATTACGTCTATAAAACACGTTGTCATACTATTTATATTATCATAAATATAAACATATGTGCCTTCGTCTTCTGATAACAACATATCTTCCACAAAAAATATATTTATATCATTTGTTATCCGATGTATACAATATGCCATACCATAATGGTGTAAAAATATAAACATATTATATATTTTTAGACGCTCATCGTAATAAATATAGCAACTTTTAATATCCATTTTAAATATATCGGACCCATTTTCTTTAAGTTGTTTTCATATATTATTTAAAAAGGGACTTAAAGACAGGTGACCTGCGATAAAAGATGACACTGAAAATTTATTTATTTTTCAAATTAATTTATTTTACACCATTTTCAGTAAAGAACCAACAACACATATTCTGTCGATGTTCGTCGGTCACAATTTAATTTCAAAAAGTATTTTATAAATTGAAATTGGACATTCTTAAAAATGTCCAAAAATGAAAAACTAAAAGATTTTCCTAATTAAAATGTGTTTGTGACTGACTTCATCACAATTATTTTTTTTGTGAAATTTTTTGTGACGATATTTTTCAAAAATATTTCTTTGCGTTTGAATACCGGGTTTTATTTATTATCTATCTGTATAATATAAAATGAACGAATGTTTACCAAAAAAGCCCGAAAAACCCGATCCAAAGTACATATGCACCCATTGTGATTTTAAATGCTCTCACAAAAATGATTGGAATAAACATATTAATAGACCAAAACATTTACGGAACATACTCGGACAATCAGAAAAGATTAAGAAAGAATATATTTGTAAATGTTTGAAACATTTTCAAACTGCAGCTGGGTTTTGCAAACATAAGAAAAAATGTAATTTTTTAGCTTCACTTAAAAATAATTTAATTTCAACCGACATTTTAGATTTAGAAAAAACTGCATCTCAGGAGGTAGATAAAGACAAAGATAAAGATATAATTGCATATTTGATGCAACAAAACACTATGATATTAGAATTATTAAAATCCGGAACTAACAACGTTTATAATAATAATTATTATAACAATGAAAACAATAATAACAATAATAAGACATTTAATATGCAATTTTTCTTAAATGAAACTTGCAAAAATGCAATGAATATAAGTGATTTTGTTAATTCAATTGAACCTACACTTGAAGACCTTGAAAATGTCGGTCGTGTTGGATATGTAAAAGGAATTAGCGATATTATCATTAATAATCTAAATAAAATAGAAGCAACTGATAGACCATTTCATTGTTCTGATTTAAAACGTGAAATATTGTACGTTAAAAACGAAAACGTATGGTCTAGAGAAACGGAAGATAAACCGATTTTATTAAAAGCAATTAAAGATATAGCCTTTAAAAATATGCAAAACATTAACCAATGGAAAGAAATGCATCCGGGATGTACTCAAGCTGATTCTAAGAAAAATGATTTATTCTTAAATATTGTATCTAATTCTATGTGTGGACTAACAAAAGAAGAATCTAATAAAAATTTTAGCAAAATTATTTCTAATTTATCTAAAAAGGTTACTATATCCGATTATAAATAATATATTAAATTAAATAATATATTATTTCTTATTTAGCATCTTATAATATAGTTCATTACTATATATTTATTACGAATATCAATAGGATTATTAGAACCAGTATTATCAACTGTAATTGTATGATTATGAGTTCCCGCACTTGTAACGGAAATATTTGCATAACCTGTTGCTGTTGTTCCAGATTTATAATAGTAATCGTTATCCCAATCACTTCCTGCAGAAAGACCAAATGCATTATTTCCCTGTCCACGATTTTCAGCAAAATACGCATCCGAAAAATTATGAGTATGACCTGAATCAGTGGCTGTATGACTATGTGATCCTGCGTTAGCAGATGATGCACTATGGTTATGTGATGGTAGTTGACCTGTTGTTAATGTAACACTATCTTGACCTCCCGTTGATCCAATCGCAGTATTTGTTGTACCTTTTCCTACAGGTATTCTATCTTGTAAATTTGGTAAATTAAAGGTAGTTGAACCATTACCTGTACCATATGTGACGCCGATTATATTAAAAAGTTCACTATAATCTATTCGCGATATTGTACTTCCATCACATAATAACCAACCAGAAGGAGCTATAGAACCGGCGTAAACTAAAATACTTCCTACCGGCATATAAGACTGCCCATTAACACTTAAATTGCTTGTAAAATTAAGAGCATTGTCTTTGACAAAAACTTTTACATTTTCCATTTATACTATAAGATAATATAAAAATATTATTTCTTAAATTTTAATAAACATTTACCAACTGGTTTCTCTTCTTCTAATTCCGATTCTGTGTCTGACGTAATACTCCTTTCAGTTGAACTTCGACTATTACTCTTTTTTGTATTAATAAATGAAATATCCGTTTTTTTAGAATCAACAGTTTTACAATGATCCACTATTTTAGGTTCATATTCTGATATCCATTTGATTCCAAAATTTTTATAGTTTCTATATTGTTTTATATCCGCCCTATTTATTCTATAATTTTGCGATTTATAAAATCTCTTTCGCTTCAACCATTGTCTCTTAAATGGCTCGTGGGTATCTACTATATCATATATAATTGGATCTTGACACCAATGTTTCGCTCTTAATACACGTCCAACAGTTTGAACCACATCTGTCTTCGGAGTTATTAAAAATTCAGCATTCATTGTCGGTATATCTAAACCTTCTGATGCCATCGAATATGTCGCCAATACTACCTGTTTTGTTTCTGATAATTTAAGTTCTGCTTCTTTCATTCCACCTACATAATATCCAACTGATGCTAAATTTTTACACACAAATTTATTATAAATATATTCTAATATATTTAAATTATGTGCTAATACAATTGTTTGACATTTCTCTAACGGTTTAACGTGGGGATTTATTATATAATTTTGTTCGTATTTTAATACTTTTTTACAATTGGGACATTTCGGTCTTTCAGTTGTAGTACGTTGTTGACCTGTCTTTAAAACAGTTGTTTTAACAATTGGTTTTATTTTGTCTAAACATAATAAACAATATTTAACGCAATCACAGCAAGTATTTTTCATTAAATAGTTTGCATTTGAATTACATAATTCACAACAGGGATTTTGTTTATCCATTTCTGATTTGTTACAAATATACATATTATAATCCACATTTTCTTCTCGAATAAAATCTGTTAACAAATCTATTATGAATTCCGTTCTACGATTATAAGTACATAATTTACTTATCATTGAACTTATTTGTGGCTGACCTTTATAATCCAATATGACGTCATTATAGTCTTCATCATCCACTGCATATGTGACTGCACGTATTTCTACATTTATTTCATTTTTACGTACAGCTTTATGTACTACATCTCCTAAAAACATTTTAAATACATTTGTGGTACCAT
>JACCDO011137120.1_pt1 | contig 10200 bp, 1 predicted proteins | sample 7446101 | NCBI WGS metagenome assembly JACCDO01 (sample SAMN15323440, study PRJNA562643) | freshwater metagenome | isolation source: river surface water | place: USA:Blue River Watershed | collected 2017-08-16
ATGCAACACCTCCAAGAAGATTTTGCTTTCTTTACAACTGGTAAAGTGGGTGCGGCAGCCACTGGCGTAGAAAGCTTTTCATCTAGAAAATATTTCGAACAGGGCCCTTTTCCACCTGAATATTTTTTGGAGAGAGCTCCGTATATGCATGCAAACAATATGTCTAGGGATTCACATGCTGTGCATGGAACCCCAAGAACAGTTCCTAAAAGACGTGCTTCTGCCTCTGAGCAACCCGCGTCATTTCCCTTCTGAATCACACGAACCATCCAGGCGTTCCATACAAAGTTCTCGGTCGGTTCAATAAGGCAAGGTTTTTCTAGAGAAATATCGCCCAAAAACACCAAGAACTTCAGGACACCACGCAGGCGTTCCTCAGGAAACCAGTCGAAAAAGCGGAGCTCGACACCATGATTCCAATGTTTATTGAAGTTAATATCAAGGCCGACTTTGTCCAATGCATGATATCCAGACTTTTCGTGATATGTCTTATACCAACTCGAACGAACACCACTCAAATCTACCGTGAGGAGTTTCCCTCGTTTCATAGAGCGAGTATCATACGTGCCGAGGCCTATATATCGAGACATAGCACATCGTTGTGAGCCAACAGCAAAGGTATTCTCGAGAAGCCATGCAAGAGGATCAGGTGATCCAAAGTTGGCTACAAGAAGAGGCTCCACCCATTGAATATATTGTATATAGTTGCTATGCTGTTTCTCAAAGGCCTTAAAATCTTTTATCCGCCCTTCCGCATCTAAATGTGTCGGTAGCGTAATATTTACGTGATACGTACCATTGTTGAAGATTGCAAGATTATTTGGGTTCGTTATCATGATTGCAAATCCATGATTTCCAGATGTCCACTCAATATCGCAGTAAACCTGAAACTGCTTCAAATCACATAGGCAAGATCGGAGATGTTTTAGAAACTCTTTGCGAGAGGTTTGAAGTTCTTCCAAAGTTTTGTCAATCGTCGTTTTGTAAAACTTCTGCGTCATGATTTCAATCGAATCACCATCAAAGATAAATGTTTTTTCATGCTCCTTTTCAAAATACTCTGGCCTGAGTTCTTTGAGTAAATCGAAGATGGTTTTGCCTGTAAACTTTGGATTCGCAGGGCTACCGACCTTATAAAGTGTCTCGTGTTCCAGATTCCCATCCATTTTTGTCAAGGCATGCGAGTTGATCAATACAGGCAAAGGAACTTCTTCTTGAACAGTTAGAAATCTAGAAAGTGCCTTTTCAAGCAGTTCCTTTTTATAGCTTGTGTAATAATCAACGCTGTATCGTTCGCGTTGATGATTCCTTATCATAAAACCTGGCTTTACAGAGACAGGTTTGGACATCTCAAGATAACTTTCACATTCAATGCCGAGTCCCCAATACAACTCATTTTTTCCATACATTTCTTTGTATTTTTTGTGCTTGTCAAGCACTTCCTCGGCAACCGGCGTTGGATTGTTTTCCGTTGGTTTTGTATTGGAAGTGGCCTTCATACTTCCACACCTAATAATCAACCAATATTAAAGATTGAAAAGTTTTCGCACCTGCAGTTTGGTCGATTCTTTCCAGGCCTTCCACCCTCCAAGACACTTCTGACGGTATCCTTCCATGACCGGTGGATTATTTGAAAGTTCATAGATAAATGCAGTTGCCTGGTCCCAGTTAGCCAAATCTGGGATTGGGATCCATTTGCGGACCTGTTTTTCCAGATATCCAGCATCGCCATCCTGGCGAACATAGACAGGAATACATCCACACTCAAGTGCCTCATAGAACCGATAGGTTTCTGGATTTTGTCCACCAGGAACGGGTACAAACCGACTATTCAGCAAAATATTCAAATATTCGTCCCGACCCATCATATTTGCATCGTTCCATTCTTTGAACCAGGTCAGTGTATGCGGCTGTAAAAGCTGTAAGTTTTTCATTTTCTCAGGCCGATCATTCCAGGCAGTTCCAAGGAAAGACCAAATCATTTCACGGAAGGGGAGGCGAGGGGTGCGGAGCTCTGGGTCATCGATTCCATCACCTTTTGTCCAATGATATCCGAGAGGAATCGTGATAACTTTCTCGCCAAATCCATCGATTTCACTTCTATAATACGTGCGAACAACTCCAAGACAATCCTCAGACTGATAAAATCCAAGTGGATCTTGGCCATGTTCATCACTCAGATGAAGCACATAATATTTTACATGAGATTCATTCCATTTTTTCAAGAGGCTCTGCCAGGCCTGTACATACGGACGCATAATCACTAGAATCGGCTCATCTGTTGGAGGAGCGGCATCAACATCTAGAGGATGAATCTCTAGATTCATTTCCTTTCCAAAGACTTCCTGCAACCATGTCTTTTCATACATATTTTCAAGCTTGAGGTTCTGTTCTCTCATGGCCATGAGACGTCGCCCTTTCATCTTCGGAGGCAAGGCAACCGCATCACCAAACTTTGCAAGTGTAATCAAGGCATTCAAGAGAATCTCAGATTTTTCCTTTTCAGGCAACTCATCTGTCTTGAAACGGAACTCCTGCAGCAAAGACATAACAGTATCTTTACTGGGTAAATCGCTGATCTCTTTGACGACCAGAGAGGCCGCAAGCGTGTGGAAGGACTCAATGGGAACGTCTTGCCACTCTGGTTTCCACGACTTTAGCATAGAAAGCCCGTGCTTTCTAGCAGCATATGCGTCTTTCTTTTCCAAAAGGTCCATTAATGTTTTCCATTCAGCAGGAAGGCCCGTAGAAAGTTCCTGTTTAAGATGAGCCTTTGCATCTTCTACAGTTTCGGTGCCAAGAGTCTTTTCACTTGTCACGGTATTTACAGAAGGTGGCTGTCTCGCATCCGCAAGTGCCTTTGCAATATCGAGGGGTGCATCTTGGGCCGCGAGAAGATTTGAGGATTCCTTGGGGAAACACTCGTTATTATTCCACAAATCACTGTCAAATGCGTCGACTCGTGAGAAATCATTGAAGGCTGCCCTCTGATACCGTGGGTCTTCATCCTGGTAACAACCGGCGACCAAAGGATCTAGGAAATACATGTTCATGACAGTAATCGGATTGCAGATCATGTGGTCAGCACTTGTCCAATAACCATCGCGAGCTTTCAAAATCTCCAAAATCTTTCTGGCTCCCTGTTTGCTGAGCACATAGGCATAGGCACACCAGTGGAAATACCGATTCGGAGGATTCTGGTAAAAGATAGTATTCTCGGCAATGCGTGAGAAATAAGGATTGACCTTCTCCTTGACAGTCTCGAAGGCACTGCGATTCGGTGGGAGGATTCCACCCAAATAGATGACATCAAACCCTTCAGGCAAATGAGGAGCGGCCTCCTTCCACCTCTTCTCCCAATCCTGGCTAAACTTCACATCATCCTCCAAAATCAAATAGTGATTGATTTCATCGCGTTCATTAGCAAGCTGCCACCAAAGACTCAAATGGCTGAGTGCACACCCCATGACTGGCTTTTTCCAGTTGAAATCATGAGGTCTGAAAAGGCGAGCAATCGCTGGTGTTAGGGTCAGTTTTTTTCCTTCAAAGGCTGATACACGTTGGACTCTGTCCTTCAACTCAGGTGAGTTCTTGAACAACTTTTCCATGCGGTCTGCACGACGGTCCAAGTTGATCACGTAGCAATCATCGATTTCCTCAGAAAAAGGCTTGTGCACTGTAAAGCCTCCGCGATGGACATAGAGTGCCTTTTTTGTCAAGAAGGTACGACGAAGGCTATCAGAACAATAGAGATTATCCATCGGATATCTGGGAACCTCAGAACGTGATGTCAAAATACTGAGAATGCTCTGATCGTGCCTGTGCCCGTATGGTTTTCCATCACGAACACCTTCCCACTTCGGTCCCACAATGACTGAACGCTTCTGTCCCCAGATCCAAGCCTCCGTGAAAATCTTGGTGGCCAGGGGGTGACCAGCCTCAAAGGTAATCGCACCAGCCCACAGTTGCTGCTCAGCCTTTTCATTTGCAGTCACAGAAAGTGCATTGCAGAAATCAGCATGACACCATTGTTCATTTGTCTGACGAGGATCCTCAAGAACACAGAGGCCTCTCTCCTTTGCGATATACATCCACTCAGTAGGCCAGCGGCACATGAAAATGCCACTGTCCAAATACAGGACCATTTTACCCAGATTCTGTTCTTTCTGATTGACTTCCTTGAGGAGCCAGAGTTTCCATGCAAAATGCTGAGGATTCCACAGGTCGTCAAATCCGTCGATCTTCATCTCCATGGGGAAGCGATGGAATCGGACCCAGGCAAAGTTTCCATGAAGTTCCTCCTCTGTTGTAGCGTCAATATCATCGCCAAGCCATACATCGGACTCAACTTCAATGGAAGGGTCTTTCTTTTGGGCCTGAATACTAATGAGCCATTGGTGCAGGGAAGGCAAGAATCTCTTTGTGGTGGCAGTGACAACCAGTATGTTTGATATCTTTCGTTTTTCAGTGGCTGCTAAGACAAGTTGACTCTTTGCAGTAGGAGGGGCTGCGGCTGGAGCCAGTGGCTTCTCGACCATAGGAATAGTCGCAAGTTTTGCCAACTCCGCCGCCTCTTTATCGCTGGTGGCACCCAAAAAGCGAGGAATCGCATCCAGGCCCTCATCTTTACCGAGAGCAAGTCTCCATAGGCGACGAGCACATTCTGAGAGTGTGCGACGAACCAAATCGCGACGTGTTTCATCCAATGCAGGCACAGAGTACATTCGCATCCAAAGTCCAGGATCCTTATCAACCTTTTGCACAGCCTCAATCAGTTGCTCAGGACGCGTGAAGCCGCGAGCATCAATAAATCCAGCAGGATCGAAATCGCGTTCCACCTTCGGGTCTCCCCAATAAATGGGAATACAGCCTGCAGCCTTTGCATGAAGATACTTTTCTGTTGTGTATCCCTGGCTACTGCTATTTTCATAGGCGAGGCAGAACTTATAGTTTTTCAGGAACTCGAACTTCTTGAGTTCTCCTCCACCCCCACCACGCCCAGCAAAAATCGCATCGCCTACATTGTTAAAGAGACGACCTGCTGAATCAACTTGTTTATACTGAGAAAGCCACTGGAAACTGGCATTTCGGATCTCGTTGCACGGATTGGTGACAACAAATGCACAGAACTTTTGCTTTTTCATCAAATCCTCAGGATAGACACTTGTGCAGCGATCGATGGGCAGGGGTTTCGGATTGACAATCCGCTGCTTATCTGCTCCAAACCAATCGATTTCAAGCATCCAAAGTGGAATACGCAAGTAGTCTTGGTCTCTAAAATCTGCATGTTGATAGCCGATATTGAGCTTGATATCAGAACGGCTAATGAGCCCAGAGTTTTCTCCAGTATAATGGACCTTCGGTACTGTGTCACCAAACTTCTGCCAACTATCGCCAAAGGGGCCAAAGATTACAAGATCAGGCTTTCTGTCTCCAAGAGTTTCAATAGAATAGCCGACTGCACGGAATGGAGTCTTCAAGTGACGACCGGCCTCATTCATCATGAGCAAGAACATATTATAATCTGGTTGAAAGTCATCCCACATATCAGTAAATACGATAGCAACATCACCCGTCTTTGCAGTGCTTACTGCGGGAGGAGCTACCGTCACAGTCACAACAGGTTTCAATGCACCGAGGGCACGAGACCAGCGATTGCAGATATCAGCACTATAGGAGCTAAACCGCGTTAAGATTGTGTCACGAATCTTTTGGAGGGAATCTTTTGCGAAAAGCCCTTCTCCGTCCGTGAAATCCTTGTCCATTTGCTGAAGAGCCTTTTCCGCAGCAAAGATATCATTATCCGAATAAAAGAATCTAGCATAAGGCTCAATCTCCTTCAGGCCCAACGAGTTGTGTACGATAGGAATACCGACCCAGGCAGCATCCAACAAATAGGGGCGGATTGTCATAAATCGCATGTGGGCCAGGATGCAGCTCTTTGCGTCATTTACCCAATCCACAACGCGTTGACGACCCATATAGGTTCCACTCAAATCAGGATGTTCACAATGAGCCCTTACATTTTGATTAAAGAACTGGCTACGAATCACGTGGTCTGCATTGTGAACAAGATAGTTCTTTACAGGAAATCCACCTCGTTTTTTCATATCGCGAAGGATTGTGAGGGGGATAGTGACGCTCGAGGCCGCAGAGTTATTGGTTTCACAGATATGAAGACTCCAAGGGTTTGTTTTTTCCTTCAGGCCAGTGACAAAGTCCCAGTTGGGTGATTTTGTCTCAGCACGATAGATTTCAATGAAACTGGGTGTCCAAGTGAAGGGAACAAAGGATACAGGCACACGAGTCAAACATTCGAGATATTTCAAATCTTCCTCGGTGTTGTTCCTGTCAAAGCACCAGCATGCAGTGAGTCCTTCTAGGCACCGTTTGCCGGTATCAAATGGGAAAAGAGTTGCCTCGATATCGTGAAGAATGGCTGATTTGCGAACAAGCCACACGCTCATTGTGGCCACCTTTCGGCGATCCTCAGCACTGGAAAACCAGGGTTTTTCCACTTCAATGAAGAGGTCAAAGGGCTTCTTATCGCCTGGGAGTTCGCCCTTTAAAAGATCGGCGGCCCTGCAGAGAAAGTTGCCCCAAACGCCCTTCAGACTCGGACAATCATCCCACCATTGAGATTCACCATGAGTATTTACAAGCCAAACCTCATGCCCCATGTTTCGGAATGCTTCTGCAACAGCCAGGCTTGTCCCTCCAGCTCCAGAGCTGAAGAGAGAAAACTGAATATGTACGCTAATGCCAATCTTCATTCTATATCTTCTTATGAGTCCTGCGTCTTGACTTTAAACGCAGAACCTTCTTTTTCTTACGAGTTCCTCCGCTCATATTCAAAAGAGTTGTATTTTCAGGATTCTGGAGGAAATCTTGTAACCCCTTCCAAGCACGATTATATTTCTCGCGATTCTTTTGTTTTTTGTAAGTATCTAGATTCTTGATTCGCTGAATATATTTTTCTTTGAGTGCAGGATCGGCCTGGAGTTTGGGTTGAATCGCCTCGAACTTTTGGAGGCCGTTAGGAATGGTTCTAAGAAGACGGCTATGAAGGGCACTATCAAACTCGCGAGGTAATGTCCTTATTGTCTTCCCTTGACCCTTCAGAAGCCTGTTCTGTATTAAAAATGTCATATTACTAAAGTCTTCAAATGTATATGAAAGGATTTTATTGATTTCTTTTGTGAGTGTATTGCGGTTCTTGCGTTGGTTGTTAAACGTCTGGATTTTGCGTGTAGCCTGTGCAGTTGCTTGCTTCAGTTCTGCACGGCTTATTAGAACTTCCTGATACATATTCTTGACAAACTCATGTTCTGTGGTATTTAAAAACTGTAGCAGCTTTTTGAGAGTATCTTTGATTTGGGTTTCAATTTGCTGTTTCGCTTCATCGGTAATGGGAAGTTGAGGCATTGTGCGAAGAGTTTCCAGTGTTGTTTGCACAAACTTCTTCAAGTAACTGTTCTCAAGATCAACTTGAGAATCAAGTGATCTGTCCATACTGCTGCCGAAAAAGAAGTCATTTTGGATTCCTGAGAAATAGGCGATCCAGCCATATCCATAGCCGACTCCCATTGTCTGGAAGATGAGTTCCTTGAGTTTCTGTGCCTGCATATCCTCGATAAAGTCCAGACGAGGGAGAATATTTGTGAGGAATAAATCACATTGATTTCCCATCACGTAGGTTTTCATGATGCGTTGGATTTCATCGCCTCTTTGCTCAATCTGGGTTTTGTATACCTTTTCTCTACGAGCTTTTGTAAGGGCATTTTCAGGTGTAACCGTCATAACAGTACTCCCAGTCGATTGATTGGGGCTCCCTTGACCTCTACCACCACCTTGAGATTTGGGAAGGAGATGCGTAAACATGCTTTGTACCATGCTGATAAAGAACTGTCCTTGACGTGCAAGATAGTCAAAATCCATTCCATCTTCAGCATGGTTTGTATTTTCTAACTCTTGTAGGAGTGAAAGCCCATAGAAATAAAGTGTTGTCCAGCCCAAATAAGGAACTTCGACAGAATCAACTGACAAAGAAGTTCTAGCACCGCCAGAGTGTTTCCCCCCACCTTCAGCGGCGGCGGCTGCCCCTCCTGCTCCTTCTACTTGTGCATCGGCAGCCTCAGCTTCAGCCAATGCTGCCCGTCGTGCTTCCGCGTCGGCAGCGGCAAATGCATCTTGGCCAGCGACAAATGCCTCTCCTATTCTCTGCTCTGCAACTGCAGCCGCAGCCCTAGCTTCTGCCAATGCTGCCTCGTCGGCAGCGGCGGCAGTTGCAGTTGCAGCCCTAGTTTGCTCTTCTACTGCAGCACGAAATTCTGGTACTCCCCTGAGTTGAATAAATCTTTCTCTGAATAAAGTGATTTTATCTTCATAAGTTAAATCTTTATCATCTAACTTAGTATTTATTGCTAGAGGCAAATGTGGACGGAATGTCTCTCTATATTTCATTAAAATATCCATATAAAGTGCTTCAGGCGTAGACAAAATAACATTTTCATTTTTATCTGTAGCATCCGCTTGCTTATCTATCTCTTCAGCTTCCCTGAAATAATCATCAATCAACGCGTCAACGTCTGAAGCTTCCAAAGGTATTTCATCTGGGGCAGCTCCAGATGCGGCGGCCGCTGCCCCTGATGCCGATGCTGCTGCAGAAGAAGCTCCAGATGCCGCCGCCGCAGCGGCTCCTGTTCCTCTTCTTACTCCAAACAAATCAGAAAAAAAATTCTTTGCTGCTCTAAGTTGTTCTTTTCTTTGCGTAAGCCTTTTTATTGCTGCCGCTTCCGCGACGAATGCGGCCCGCACTCTCTCTCTTTTTTTTTTCCTTAATCCTTCTGCTATTTTATCTTTCATACTTGTGATATGAGCTTCGAGATCATCTGTGATGGCTTCAATATATTCATTTATTAATTCATCATAATCAGAGTCGTTTAGAGTAGCCTCAGATCTCCTTGCCTCTTGTATTTTATCCTTTACAAGTCCTTTGATTGGATCTTTGCCAAGGTCTGTATGCAGTTGATTTAAAAATTCTGTTGTAAATGATTCATCATTTTCAAAACGGCTAGGAAACTGCTCGATCAAGAATAGTGTTATCAAGTTTTTCTCTACTTTTGAAATCTCGCCTCCCACCATGACGCGATTTCCACCTCCCATGTCAGCACCCACCGCCGCTGCTGCAGCACCAACCCCTCCTCCACCACCTGCCTGTTCATAGTATTTTGTTAACTTTTCCAAAACATCAGTGCTAAGTCCATATTCATAGGACCATGATTTATCTTTATTTAAATAAAACTCTACTTCTTTTAAAAAGTTGTCGTATAACTTTATTGATGCTTTTAAATCATTTCTTTGACGAGCTTTAATCGCTGCTTCACCTCCTAGCTCAGGTCCAAAATCAGTTAATATAGAGTTCATCTTTATCTGTATAGAAGTAAGCACCCCTTGAAGTGATGTTTTCAATCCATCAGGAAGTTGTTTCCCAATAAAATAGTTAAAGACTGAATAATCTGTTTCGGATTTTTCATTTTGTTCCTTGATGTTATTTGATCTTCCAAATACTAAAGAAGGTATGCCAAATCTATTTGCAGGTCGTCTAGGCTGAGCTTCTGCATTCAATGGAAAAGGATTTATGTTATTTAAGAAAATTGAAATATCATCATTATCTTTTGATTTTATTTTTTTTGAAAGGTTTATCAGTTTGTTTATGTCAATGCCTGAAACACCAACACCTACAGTAATCTTATAACTTTGAAGGTGTTTTTTAAGAGAAGAAATACCTGAAATGAAACCTTCGAGTTCTTTTATTTTTGCGTCCATTTCCCCTCGCAATTCTCCTCTTGGAAAAAAACGATAATCGATTGTTTCAAGTAACTTTTTTTGTTCATTTGTTAAAATATTTTTAGTAGTAAACTCCTCCAGGCTCGTATATTCAGCTCTTCCTTTCGTCTTTATTATATTAAATAGAGCTGTATATGCGTCTTTTTGTGCTCCCAAATTATCTGGCCCAGTCCAAACAGGCAGCGTATCAATATTGTCAACATAAATAACCTCTTTTAAAAGATTTAAAAAGTATGTTTTATAATCAAAAAACTTTCCAGTTCTATCCTCATCATTATAGTTTGATATAATCGCAACATCTTTGACTACAGTTGGGTCTCCACCCTCTACTAATGTGACTGTATAATATGG
>JACCDO010312066.1_pt1 | contig 10199 bp, 8 predicted proteins | sample 7446101 | NCBI WGS metagenome assembly JACCDO01 (sample SAMN15323440, study PRJNA562643) | freshwater metagenome | isolation source: river surface water | place: USA:Blue River Watershed | collected 2017-08-16
CAGGTGGAAATAAAGTGAGACCGGCCCGGCACCGGGCGCGTTGTCCTCCGCGATCGCCTCCTCGAGCTGCAGCGTTTCGAGGGCAGTGGTGAACTGGGTGGCCGGGGGGTAGGACGTGCAGCGCGGTCCTGGGACCGAGTACTTGCGGAACAGGTCGAGCGCGAGCGGCGCGGGGCTCGGGGCGGCGGCGGGTTCGGAGGGCGAGATCATGGCGGTGGGTGGCCGCCGCCATCTTGGACCCGAGGGGCCCGGGCCCGCTGCGCGCGGATTGCCAACCCGCGCGCAACGCTTGCGCGGTCTCAAGTCCGACCAGCGCGGGCGCGCTCCTCGCGGTCGGCGGCTACCTTCGAGAGGCGCGTCCAAGGTAGGGCGCGCAGGCGTGCCGTGGCGATCGGCACTCCGGTTTCCTCGCAGATTCCATAGGTGCCGGCATCGATGCGTCGCAGGGCGGCCTCCACCTCGGCGAGTTCGACTTCCTCATGGGCGAGGACGGCGCGCAGCGCCTGTAACTCCAGCTCGTCTTCGGTGAAGTCCGCCGGGTCCGAACCTCCGCGTTCGTGCGGGGAGCGGGCGGCTTCGCCGTGCTCCGTGCGTGCCTCCCGCAGCGCGTCGCGCAGGCGGAGCAGCGCTGCCCGGTGCCAGTTCCAGTGGGAAGGGGAATGGGTAGGGTAGGTCTTCATGATCACCTACTCTAGGCCCGATGGGGCTGCGCGCTGCGCGTGGATTGGCGCCCTGCGCGCAGGAATTGCCCGCCCTCAGGCCGCCGCGGTTCCGGGAGCCGCCGCGGCCGTTCCAGCCGGGGCGGGGCGCGGTACCCCCGCGCTGCGCCAGAGCGCCTCTGGCACGGCGGCGCACGACGCGATGAGCACCTGGGAGCCGGCAAACGCGAGCAGCCACCAGAACGCGGCGCCCATGAACCCGTAGCTGTGCAGGCCGATGCCGAGCATGTTCACGCCGAACCAGCTCCAGGCGGTGACGATGTTCCCGAGCACGGCGAGGACCGCGAGGCCCCGGCCCCGCACGAGGCCGCCGGCGCGGGCGTGCAGTGTGATCGCGTTCCACAGCACGATCAGCAGGGCGCCGTTCTCCTTCGGATCCCAACCCCAGAAGCGGCCCCAGGATTGATCGGCCCAGATGCCGCCCAGCACCGTGCCGGTCACGTTGAACAGCAGCGCGAAGCAGGTCACCCCGTAGGTCATCCGCGTGAGGGCCGACGCGGTCGCCGCGTCGAGCGAGCGCGTGAACACGCCGCGCACGATGTGCAGGAGGCCGAGGAATCCCGCGAGGAAGACGGCCGAGTAGCCCGCGGTGATCGTGACGACATGGGTCGCGAGCCAGAAGTTCGAGTCGAGCACGGCCCGCATCATCTCGAGCGTGTCGCCGCCCAGGGAGAGGTGGTGCGCGATCAGCAGCGTCGCGAAGCCGATGACGCCGGCCGCCACGCTGCCCAGGCCGCGCCGGTGCAGGGCCTCCAACACAAGGCAGAGAGCGACTGCACCCCAGGCGACGAAGAGCGCCGATGAATACAGGTTCGTCACTGGCGGCCGCGACTCGAGCCACATGCGCGTGACCATGCCCGCGGTCGTGAGCAGGAAGGCGATCGCCACTAACCCGAAGGCGATGCGCCCGAGGGCCGCCGGCCACCGCAGCCAGGAAAGAACGCCCGCGAGGAACGCGCCCACGAACAGCACCATGCTCGTGTGGAACGGCTGCGCGGCGTTGAAGCGCGTCTCGACCATGACCTTGCGCATCTGGACCGGCTGGGCGGCCGTGAACGCCGAATGCAGGGTGAGCACCGCGGCGTTGAAGCCGGCGTGATCGCCGCCCCGCCATGCGCGGCCGAGCAGCGCGTAGGCATGCGCCGCCGGGTCGGCCCGGCCGGAGGCGAGTCCCTCCCGCCAGGCGGCCGACGCCTTCCGCCAGGCTTCCGGCGGGGTTCCTTCCGACGGAGGAACGAGGTGCAGGTGCCCTAGTTCACCCATCACACCGAGGGTGCGGGCTAGCGTCTCCGCTTCTCGGGGGGTGAGCGGGGCGGACGCGTCGAGGGGAACGGCGATGCGCGCCACCGCGTCGAGGAATCCCGCGTCGCCCGGTGCATCGAGGCTGGCCTGCAGGCGTTGATGGAGCGCGACGGCGTTCCGCAGCTGGATCGCCGCGGTCTGGAATGAAGTTCGCAGCGCGGGTTCGACGTCGTCGGCCAGGCGCGCCTGCCGGTCGGCCTCGGCCAGGCGCGGCCGAAGCTGCTCCAGCGAGAAGCGTTTGCCGCCGCTGCCGGCGGCCGGCTCCAGCCCGAGCAACGCGAGCAGGTCCGGATGGACGACCTCGAAGACCGGTGCCCGTTCGGCGCGCGCGGGGACGAAGAGGACGTCCAGCAGCCAGGCCACCGGTTCAAGCTCGCGGCCGTCGGCGTCCACGGCGCGCTGCCGGCCTTGCAGGAGCAGAAGGGAATGGCGGGCGACCGTGTCCAGCGGCTTCACGCGTCCGTTCACGAGGGTAGGGAGTCGGCCGAATCCGGCGAGGTCCCACGGGCCGGACGGCGCCGGCGCGCGCAGGGTGAGCACGACCGCTGCGGCCGCGGCGACCAGACCGGCGCTGGCGAGCCGGGAGGGCGCGCGGGGGAACGAGGGATTTGTCGCCGCGGCGGCGCGCCGGCTCTGCGCGAAGCCGGCCAGCCCGAGGCCGAATTGCCACAGGAGCCCGGCCCCCATCAAGGCGCAGGCGACGTAGGGCAGCGTCCACGCCGGGTTCCGGACCACCTGTAGGATGCTGGTGCGGTCGTTGTCCGCGAAGCCTGCCTGGTAATGCGCGAGCCCGCCCTCGCGCAGCGGCTCGTTCATCGAGATCAGCACCTCCCGCTCGCCGCCCGAGTTTCCGCGAAGGAGCAGGCGGCTGGAGAAGTTCCGGGGAATCTCCGTCCCGGGGTAGCGGTCGTGGCTGAAGCGGAGCAGTTGGAGCGAGTGCGGCAGGGGCAGGCGGCGCGGGCGCAGCGCGATCCGCCAGGTTCGGCCGTCGTGGGTGAATTCCTGCGGCTCGGCCAGGAGCGGCGAGACGAGCCAGATGCCGAGTGTGCGGTCGGGTGCGATCAGTTCCACGTAGGCCGCCGGCGCGTTGGCCTCGTTCGGGCGCGCCGTGAAGGGCCGGGGGGCGGCCGCGACGCCCAGTCCGACGCCCTGCGTGGCCGCGCCCCGCTCCCCGGGGTGCAGCGAGGAATTGGGGTAATGGATCCGCGGAAGGACGCGGAACGGCAGGCGCGGGTGCTGCAGGTCGCGCTTGGCCGTCAGTCGGTCACCGGGGATCGCCACGACTTCGTCGAAGGCCGGGTCGGTGGCGTCGATGAGCGCCAGCTCGTGCTCCCGCGGGCTTTCCGCGAAGGCGCGCGTTTCGCCTTCGGTGATGCGCACGTGGAAGTCCCGTTGGAGAAGTCCCGTGAGCAGTTCCCCCAAGAGCAGGAGGATGAGCCCGAAGTGCGCGAGCATGAGCCCGCCCTTCCGCCACGTGAGCGCGAACCGCACCGCGAACGCCGCGGTGAGGTTGAGCAGCAGCAGGCCGCCGACCGTGTATCCGCCGGGGAACAGCGGCAGCGTGAACGGGCCCGCCGGCGTGTACACGACGAAGGCCCGGAAATATTTCTCCTGCACCGTCCAGATCCCGAGGTTCACCTGGTCGAGCGTGCCCGCGAGGACCAGCCCGAGGCTGAAAGCGAGCAGCACGAGCGTGAGCTGCAGGGAGGCGAGCGAAGCGGCGGCGGACCGGAGGAGGGTGCCCACCCGGGAGGTCGGTGGCGGTGCGGCGGGTGGGTTCACGGGCGCCATCCTCGCAGATCACGGCCGTTCCCCGCTCCGCGTATCTTGCGGAGCGTTGCGCCCGGCTTGGGTCACCCGCGCTTTCCGCCGCCCTGAGGCGCCACCACGCAAGCCCTGCGTGCAAGATCGCAAGCTCTGCACAGCCGGCGCGGCGCCGTTCGGGCATGCTCGCCGCGCGGTTCATTCCCCGCTCCTCGCATGAAACACGAAATCAAGCTCATCCTCGCCGGCTTCGCCCTCGTCGCCGGAGCCGCCCTCGTCCTCGCCGCCCCCGTGGCCGAGAACTGGGAAAACCACTGCGCCAAGTGCCACGGGGCCGACGGCAAGGGCCAGACCAAGGTCGGCAAGAAGCTCGGCGTGCTCGACTACACGAGTGCGACCGACCAAGCGAAGTTCAACGACGAGCAGGCGACCAAGGCCATCGCCGAGGGAGCCAAGGACAAGGCCGGCAAGGAGCGCATGAAGGGTTACAAGGACGAGCTCTCGCCGCAGGAGATTACGGACCTCGTCGCGATGGTGAGGAAGTTCAAGGCCTGAGGGCCTGGGTCCCCGCCGCCAGTCCCGGCCCGCGCCGCCGGGCCGGCGCCCTCCCGCCGAGCGTCCTCCTGTTTCCACCCCGCCCGCCATGCTTCCCGATCCTCCCGACGAGAGCCCCGCGCCCCGGACGCGCTCCAACTTCAACAATTGGATCAGCGCCATCGGTGCCGTCATCGCCCTCGGCGCGCTCTTCTCGTTCGCGCTGCTGGTCTGGATGGATTTCACGCAGGGCGAGAAGAACCCCTACCTCGGGATCTTCACCTACCTCGTCGCGCCCGCCTTCCTCGTGTTGGGGCTCGGCCTCGCGGCCTTCGGTGCGTGGGCGCAACGGCGCTGGATGCTCCGCAACGTCGACGCGCCCGACCGCTGGCGGCTTGATTTCCGCAGCAGGGCGCAGCGCCGCGGCATGGTCGCGCTGGGAGCGGGCTGCCTCGGGTTCGTCATCCTCAGCGCCTTCGGCAGTTACCAGACCTACCACTACGCCGAGTCCAACGAGTTCTGCGGCCGCGTCTGCCACGAGGCGATGAACCCCGAGTGGGTCGCCTACAAGCAGGGCGCCCACGCGCGCGTCGACTGCGTCGAGTGCCACATCGGGTCCGGCGCCCGCTGGTTCATCGAGGCCAAGCTCAACGGCGCCCATCAGCTCGTCGCCTACACGCTCGACAACTACCAGCGTCCGATCGCCACGCCGGTGAAGAACCTGCGGCCCGCGCAGGACACCTGCGAGCAATGCCACTGGCCCGAGAAGTTCGCCGGCAACGTCGAGATGGTCTTCGACCACTTCCTTTCGGACAAAAAGAACACCCCGTACACCGCGCGGATGCTGATGCATGTGAACACGCGCACGCCGGGCCATCCGCCCGGCGGGATCCACTGGCACGTGAGCAAGGACGAGCGTGTGGAATACTACGCTTCCGACGACAAGCGGCAGGTCATCCCGTGGATGCGGGTCGTGAACCGGAAGGACGGCACCGCCCGTGTCTTCCGCACCGACGATTTCAAGGGCGAGCCGCCCGCTGACCGCATCCGGGTCATGGACTGCATGGATTGCCACAACCGCCCCGCGCACGGGTTCCCGACCGCCAACGACGCGGTGGAAAAGGCGATGTTCGCGGGCACGCTCTCGACCACGCTCCCCAACATCAAGCGGGTCGCCGTGCAGGCCATGACGCAGCAGGAGATCTCCTCCGATGCGGAGGCTCCGCAGCGCATCGCCGACTTCCTCCGTTCCAAGTACCGGGAACCCGCGCAGCAGGCCGAGCTTCCCGGCGCCATCGCCGAGGTGCAGCGGCTCTTCGGCCAGACGATCTTCGTGGAGCGCAAGGCCGACTGGCGCGTCTATCCCAACAACATCGGCCACAAGGATTGGCCCGGTTGCTTCCGCTGCCACGACGACAAGCACAAGACCGCGCAGGGCCAGAAGGTGCGCTCCAGCGAGTGCTCCTCGTGCCACACCATCCTCGCCCAGGGCAACGGCACGCAGCTCGATGCCCTTTCAGCCAGGGGACTGGAGTTCAAGCACCCCAGCGGTGACCTCGACCCCGAGCTGAGCTGCTCCGACTGCCATAACGGCGGAATCCAGAAGTGACGCGCGTCCGACCGTGGAGGACGGTCTGCGCAGCGCGAATCCGTGTGAACTACGGGCGATGCGAAGTAAGCCCTCGATGTGGCCGCGGCTGCAGCCGCGGAAAATCCACGAACGTCGTTACGATGGTTCACATCCGGCAGCGGCCGTGGATGGCCCCGACACGAATGCAACTCGAACGAATCACGCGAAAAGCGCTAGAGAGCGTTACAGGCGGGTATGAGAATCCGGGAAGCAGGCCTCCCGATCGGGATCGCCCGCTTCAGCATGACCCTCTCAAGCAACCACACCTTGGATTTTCGTTTCTTCCGCGTGTTTCGTGGTGAAGCCGAATCCTCGGTCTTTCCGTGCTTTCCGTGGTCACCCTCGCGCCGTCGTCCCCATCATCCTGAAGGCCCCTTCTCACCCCAGACGTACTTACTCGGCCCCGGTTCATCGTCGGCCTTGCCCTCGTAGGCGTGCACCGACCACGCCGAGTCGGCCCAGAGCGGCAGGTTGTGCCTCTTTCCTTCCCAAGTATCGCGCACCTCGGTTCCGAGTCCCGGATCGCGCGTCGCCAGCATGAGTCGATTGAGTGCGGTGTAGGCCACCGCCTCGGGCTTCACGCCCATGCGCGTGGCGAGGCGTTCCACCGCGTCGGATTCCGCTGCTTCGAGGTGAATCTTGATCGCTGCCATGGGTACCTCCGTTGGTTGCTGGGTGTGGGCGCCGGCGCGCCCTTATTCCCGCAAACTACTCCCACAAGCGCCGGCGCGCCCTGCATCCTTTGCTTAACTCACGGCGCGGGTTGTCGACCCGCGAGGTGCGTCGCGGCCTCGCGGGCCAGGCGGCGTCCTGCGCCGATGCAGTTGGCGAGGGAGATGCCGTCCCGGCAATTACCGCCCAGAAAGAGACCGGGCACGCCGCGTTCCGCCGCCATCATCGCCTCCTTGAAGCGCTCGTAGCCCGGGGCGTACTGTGGGATCGCCCGCGGCCACCGTTGCACGCGGAACATCGCCGGCTCCCCGCGCACGCCCAGCAGCCGCCCGAGTTCCTCCGCCACCAGCGTGCGCAGGCCGGTGTCGTTGAGCCCGGCCAGTTTGGGCGAGCGCATGCCGCCGACGAACGTCGTCAGCGCCACGTGGCCTTCCGGCGCCCGACCGGGGAAGAGCGTGCTTGAGAAGAGCGTGCCGAGGATCCGGCCGCCCTCGACCTCCGGCATCAGCAGGCCGAAGCCGTCCAGCGCGTGCGCCACCTGCTCCCGCCGGTATCCGGTGAAGACCGAGGCGACCGGCGGGTGCGCGATCTCCCGCAGCACCGCGAGGCCCTCCGTCCCGGGCACGCGGTCAAACGGCAGCGCCGCGAGCGCGTCCGCCGGCAGCGCGCACACCACCGCGTCGAAGTCCGCCGTCTCCATGCGGTCCGCCACCATCACCGTGAGCCGCCAGCCTCCGCCTTCGCGCGTGACGTTGCGCACGTCATGGCCGAGCCGCAGCGCGGCGCCGAGTTGCGCCGCCGCGGCCTCGGCGATCTCGCCGAGCCCGCCGGGAAACGAGAAGATCCGGCCCTTGGGTCCACCGCTCGCGTTGCGCCGGGCCAGTGCGCCGCGGATCAGCGAGCCGTGTTCCTGCTCGAGCGCGAAGAGCTTGGGGAAGGCCTGCGGCACCGAAAGCCGCCGCGGGTCGCCCGCGTAGACGCCCGCCACGAAGGGGTTGATCGCGTAGTCGAGGAATTCCGGCCCAAGCCGGCGCGTCACGAAGTCCGCGACCGTTTCCTCCACGTCGGTCCGGCCCCGCGGACGCCAGGGTTCACCCAGCAGCCGCAGCTTGGCGCGCCACGAGAAGAGCGGCGTCGTGAGGAAGGCGAGCGGTGACCCGGGCAAGGGTACCGGACGTCCCCCGCGCACGATGTAGCGGCGCTTCGCCTCCGGCGCGGCGTACAGGCGCCGCGGGCCCAGCCCGAGTCCGTCGATGAAGTCCGCGATCTCCGTCGATCCTTCGAGGAGCGAATTCGGCCCCAGTTCGCGCAGCCAGCCGTCCTCCCGTTCCGCCGCGACTACCCCCCCCGGCCGCGCCGCGCGTTCAAACACCGTCACGTCGACACCCTCCCTCCGCAGCTCCACGGCCGCGGTAAGGCCCGTCACGCCGCCCCCGATCACGGCCACCCGCGCGGTCTTGGTCTCGGATCTCATGCCGGCCAGCGTGCACCCGCGCGCGGATGCCGGCAACGCCGGTGCTGTGGTTCGACGTTCATTTCTTGCGACGCCCGGCGTTCACATCAGCCCGAGCCGCCCGCGCACGATCGCCAGCGCCGCCACGCAGGCGGATTCGACGCGCAAGACCCGCGCCCCGAGGTGGCGCAGGCCGAATCCCGCGGCCCGCAGCTTCGCGCGGTCAGCCGGCCCCCAGCCGCGCTCTCCACCCACTGCCAGGACGACGTGGCTTCCGATGGGCAGTGCCGTTTCTCCCAGCGCGCCCGTGGCCTCGTAATTGTCCAGTGCCACGCGGTGCGCATCGGCTGGCGCTGCCGCGAGAGCCTCCGTCAAGGGCCGTCCCCAAGTGACCTCCGGCAAACGGGTGTCGAACGCCTGCTCCGCTCCGGCGACGACGTGGCGCCGCCATTCGCCCGACGACCAGAGGCTGCTCTGCGCGTAGCCGGGATCAGAGCGTTCGGTCGCAACGAAGTGCATCGCCGCCACGCCGAGGGTCGTCGCTTCGCGCAAGACGTCGCGCGCCGTCTGCGGACGAGGCAGCCCCACCACGAGCATAAGCGCGGGAGGAGGCGCGGGTGGATGCGTCGGCTCGAATGCCAGAATCACCGTTTCCTCCGTCACCGTTGAAAACTGCGCCTTGCCGCGCGAGCCATTGATGACGCCTGCGTCAAACGGTTCGCCCTGCTGCCGCTTGAGCACGTCCAGCACGTGCGCGACGCGCCGGTCGGAGCGGGGCAGGGGGCGGCCGATCTCGTCGGCCTCGAGCAGGACGAGGTTCACGGGTGCGGTCTGAGAGCTTGACCACCGCAGGCTCCGGGGAAAGCTCTCCCTGCTTCGCCTCGCGGGCGTAGTTTAGTGGTAAAACTCCTGCCTTCCAAGCAGGCCTCGTCGGTTCGATTCCGTCCGCCCGCACCATTTGTCCTACGGGAAATATCGAGTGATCTCCGCTCGTTGAGGTTGCCGGGGTGGGGCGAATCTCATCGGGTGCCTTTGATCTCCGCGGGCGTGTTCCAATTCTCGAACCAGCGGGTTTCGGCGACCGTGATCGGCCGCGCGTGGAGCAGGCCGGCGGTCACGGCCTCGTTCACGAGCGGCTGCAGGGCGAGATCGCCGCGGGCGAGCGCGGCCCGGGCGAGCAGCAGGAAGCGGCGAGGGTAGATGGCGGCGAGCGGCTCGAAGCGCCCAGCGCGGATGCCGACCGCGCCGGTGTCGGGTCCGCAGCTGGCGATCAGCTTTCGGAACCACGGCACCGGCAGTCGTGGAAGATCGATGGCGAGCACCATCAGGTGGTCATGGGCGGCATGCTCCAACGCGGCCGCGATGCCGGCGAGCGGCCCGAGGCCGGGTGCGGAGTCGGTGACGACGAGGTCGCAGACGTCGGCCCGCCGGGCCCAGGCCTGGTCCGGGCGCGCGGACAGCAGTAACTCTTCGGCCCCCGCGATGCGCAGGACGTCGCGCTGCCGCCGCCAGATCCGCCGTCCCTTGAGGGTGAGCAGCGCCTTGTCGCGGCCCATCCGGCTTGAGCGTCCCGCGACGAGAAGCACTCCGGAGAGAGGCGTGGAAGGCTGCGGCGGGTGTCGCATCCGGGGAACTTGGTTCCGGGCAACCGCGCGGTCAGCTCGAAAGGCGGTGCTTGTGGGAAAGGCTTCCTCCGAAGCCGCGACCCTCCTCCATTCCCGCCGCGCCCGTCGGGCCGATAAGCCGTTGGACAACCCGGCGAGGCGGCTTCACGGTGCTGTTCTTAAGACTTTCCCCCATGTCGAGCCCCTCCGATCCCAAACTCGCCAATCGCATCCTGCGCGGCCTCGCCCTCGGCTTGGTCGCGGGTCTCCTCACGCTTGGTCTGGGCAAGTTCTGGCCGCCGGCGCTCGCGTGGGCGCAGACGCTGGCGACGCAAGTGCTGGAGCCGTTCGGTCAGGTGTTCCTGCGGCTGCTGTTCTTCGTGATCATCCCGCTGGTGTTCGCGTCGCTGGCCGCGGGGGTGGTGCAGCTGGGCCGCCCGGAGAAACTCGGGCCGCTGGCGGGGCGCACCTTCTTTTTCTTCTTCCTGAACATGGGCATCGCGGTGGCCCTGGGGCTGGTC
>JACCDO011139560.1_pt1 | contig 10198 bp, 8 predicted proteins | sample 7446101 | NCBI WGS metagenome assembly JACCDO01 (sample SAMN15323440, study PRJNA562643) | freshwater metagenome | isolation source: river surface water | place: USA:Blue River Watershed | collected 2017-08-16
GAAGTGAGGCTGCAGCACTAGCGTTAAATATACTTTCGTCATTTAAGTTAGACGCAGCTTCCATTGTTTGCTGGGCTTGTGGAGCCATACCTGGCTGGCCTGGCATACCTTGAGGAGGCATTCCACCCATTTGATCTGGCGGCATTCCACCTTGATCGGGCGGCATACCTTGAGGAGGCATTCCACCCATTTGATCTGGAGGCATACCTTGAGGGGGCATTCCACCCATTTGATCAGGAGGCATACCTTGAGGTGGCATTCCACCCATTTGATCAGGGGGCATACCTTGAGGAGGCTGTGCATCTGGGCCAAATATACTACTTAGTTTAGTTAGATTAGTCGGTGTAAAGGACTTAAATAGCTTACTAGAGTTATAGGGTATCTTAGCTATAGAGCTATTAGCTACTTCCACATTTATATTAGCTGACCCCATTTTTTTAAGAAGACTTGTCTTGTCATCACAGTAGCTGCCATTAAAAACCCAGCTACCGTCAGAGCTTCTTTTTATTCTAACTTCCTTAGAAGCTAAGCTAGATATTTTCTCAGTGACTGTAGTTCTCAACTGATCTGCGTCAGTTATGTAATCTGATTCTTGAAGACTACCCGAAACAGATACTGGTCTAAAAGATATAGGCACTATTATGACGGTATTGCCTTCTGAAGAAAATGGGGAGTACCCTGAAGAAGTGCTTACAGACTTAGGAACCTTTATTGCCTTAGAGGTAGTAAACACCACTTTTTTACCCATGTATGTAGCATATATATCCCCAGAGCCACTATTTGTTACATTTGATATTCCCTCTGGAAAATATGCGGCATTCGTTATATCTCCACCTCTCATAGATAAAAATAACTTGTCCCCATTTCTTGGATCTCTCTCTGACATAAGTTCTTCAATAACAGAAGACGTATCAATAGTTTCCGTTGTAGTCATAGCAACTATCTTAGAGAAGTAACCTACGGACTTGCTAGGAGTTATTACTAAATATGTTCTACCGCCAAAATTTCTCTTTGTGCTAGGACCATAATCACCCTTAGTGCTAACCATACCACTAGCACTATCTGATACAGGCATTAAGTCGCTTCCAGCCATAAATGGATTAGGTACAATATAAACCTTTTCGTTAGTACCACCTAGCTTAGATATATTGTAGACCCCAGGGAAGTTAGGTTCCGTAATTCCTGATCTAGCCATTACTGTAGAGTCCAAAGGAATCTCAGAGTCAACTAGTATCTCAGCAGTTTTTCTAAAGTCCTTAACTGCGTAGCCAGACTTTAAAGAGCTAGAGAATGCGTCTTGGAACTTGTTACCAAAATAAGTAATGTAAGACTCTTTGCTTGACTTAGGGTCAAGTACAGCCCATTTGCTAACAGAAGCTACCTTAGCTGTATAGTTATATCTTGGTCTAAGTAGTTCAACACTACTGGCTCCATTGTACTTAACATATGACTTTAGTATTTTGCTGCTCTTTTTTAACATCTCTGCGAAAGCCACTTTAGTCAGGTTATCGCAGTTATCTATTACTCTAGGTAAATCTATATTATTAAAGCTGGCATACACGAATCTACCAGTTGTTGGAGGTAGTGTAAGAGCTCTAATATCTACATCGCTAGACAAACTTTCTGGTGCTTCTACAGCTTCCCCTAGATTATTAGACTCCGCTTTTTGTATTTCTTCCATCCACTTGTTATTAAGAGGCAAAAAAGCGTCTTGGTCCTTAGTATAAAAAACTTCAGGAGGCTTAACCTTACCGTCAGACATCACTATTGGGATCATAACTGATTTACCGTTAAGATCTATACTAAAAGCACCCACAGCTTTGTTGCTATCTAAGTCTAATTCTATTGGCTTAAATGATGTTATGTATGGCATTAAGTTAGGTGCCTTACTCTGTAGCATCGAGTAAGCCATTTGGGATAACAAATCTTTAAGTTGATTCTCTTCGGGAGTAGAAGCCCCCTCTTGCCCTCCCATAGACACTATAGTCTTGGGGGATATTGCGGATAGTTTAATCATTTAAAATCCTTACTAGTTAAAGCGTGCATAGATAAATAGGTTAGTGGCGCAGTCCCGTCACTAAGCATATGGGAAACCATACCTGGTATAACTCTAAACCCTGTCCTAATAGGAGTATCACTATGCCTAACAGCATACGCCGATGCTGCTAGCTCTTCAAATATATTAGGACTATTTATAACAGCAGACCCTAGAGCTAACTTTCTCAATATATCCCTTCTATCTTCTAAATCCATCCCTTTATTAAGGGCTATTACAGAAGCTAGCGGGGTAGCTATTAAGTTGTTCACTCTAGCAAGCCTTTTGCTAGTGCCCAATATTCCTTTGTATAGAGTAGAAGCATCTGCCAATCTAGCAGCATGTCCAAGTTCATGAGCCAGAATATCAGGAGAAGAAGTGTCAACGCCTATTCTATTAGTGTTAAAATCATAGAATGACCCAGAAGCTGATCTACCGAACTTAGTGTCTTTAATGTGCGGGTTACTTGCTAAAAAACTACGCGCTATTCGTTGAGCCCTAGTTAACTTACTAAGATCGTCAGTTACAAGTAGTTGTTGTATAGGATTTTTATCCCTATAGTCAGATATTTCATTTATATTTGCAAGACCCATATGCTTACTCACCTAGCTATATAGTTACATAGGTGGCTGCATACCTTGAGGAGGCATTCCACCCATTTGTGGAGGTGGAGGCATACCTTGAGGAGGCATACCTTGAGGAGGCATTCCACCTTGATCAGGAGGCATACCTTGAGGGGGCATTCCACCTTGATCAGGAGGCATACCTTGAGGGGGTGCACCGCCGCCAGATTGCTGTTGATACATCTGTAATAGCTGTCCTAGTATATCTAGTATCTTAGCTAAAGAGTCTAGGTCGTTAGGTGTTATGTAGTCACCAACTGTCTGAAACTCTTGCGGTGTAGCTTGAGCAGCAGCATCTGCAGCAGCAGCTATCTTATTAAAAGGAACACCCCTAGGAAGAAGACCGTAGTCCACGAATGCTTTGTGCATACCTAGTATATAGTGCGATCTTTTCATGTTACCATCTTCTTTGTTGTCTTCTAGAAGCTGTCTTTTTTCCTAATCCTAATTGTCTAAGAACGTAAGATGCTTTCTTTTCTTCAGATGATTGTGATTCTTCTGAAGAGCTTTCTTCATCTTCTGTTTCTTCAATGTCATCTTCGGATGGTTCTTCTTTAGCTGCTTCTTCTTCCATAGCCCACTTAATGCGTTGTATGTAGTTAGCTCTTTCTTTATTAGACATACCAATCATAGCTCTTAATGCAGCTAACTTATCTCTGCTGTTAAGTCTCTTAGGTAAGTATTTGCCAACTTCAGAAGCTGTTTTTTGAAGTAAGTAATTATAAGCACTAGCTTTTTGCATATCACCTGTAAATGGGGCAGTGTCATTAAAAGCGCCATCACCTTGGTCAAAGTTAGCATATGCTTCTGGTCTTGGATCTTCTTCAATATTATTTGGATCTGCTACTTCTGGCCCAACATTATATGCAGCATCTTCAGCTAACTTACGTAATAAATAACTAGCTGTCTTAGCATCTAAGCTAACTCCTTCGTTAAGATCCTTAAGGTCACCTGTGAAAGGTTGCGCATTTGCCGTAGGATCTGCTAGACCTTGACCGCCACCTAAATGGGCGTATCCTTCACTAGCTCTATCCCCAGCTTCTGATTCATAGTCATCTAGAACAGCTGGAGCTGGATTAGCTACACCGCCACCGAATATATCATTCTCAGCGGCTCTCTTTAACATAGCTACAACTTCTTTAGCTGTTTCTTCATTATCAGAGTCTTCTTCAGACGATTCGTCAGCTTCTGATTCACCCTCTTCTTCTTGGTTTAATGCTTCAGCTGCTTCATCTGGTGTTACTGCTTCGTCTGATTCGTCAGCCATTATAGCTTGTTGTTCTTCAGGGTTTAATTCGTCTTCGGCACCAGAAGCCATAGAAGACATAGCTTCTGCTACATCTTCGTCTGAAGCTAATTTCCAATTTCTAGGCAAAGCGTATGAAGCCACCTTAACAGCTAAGTCAGCTTTGAACTCAGATTTGTATGGAGGGATTGCGCCGCTATTAACTAAAGCGTTTTGGCAACCTCTTAAAAATGCTAATTTAAGTAATGACATAGTTTAATCTCCCAACTACTCATAGTTTCATATATACGATGTAAGTATATATTTTGGTTTTAAAAAGTAAAGTTACATTAAAGCTCTTTGTGGTATACCCATACTTTGCATATACTCTTCTGCAGGAGTTTTCTTCTTATCAAAGACACCGCCAGCTGACTCACCGATGCGCTTGCCTATATAAGAAGCCAGTATACCGGCAGGCATACCCATCTGGCTAGTTAGTAGAAACCCTAAACCACTACCTAGGGCTGCACCAGCTCCAGCTCCTTTTCTATCTCCGTATTCTTCCGACTCGCCTTTCATAGCTTTAAAAGCTTCCACAGTAGGCATGCCTACATTAAAGCCTATATTGAGGGCATTCATTGGCGTACCAGTTGCTAAATTCTTAGCATCTTTCCAACCGAAGTTAGATGGGGTTCCAGCATCAGACAGTATATAGTTTTTTAAATTTCTAGCACTGTCAATGTACTCATCACTCGGGGCTAGCTCCCCTCGAATAAGTCCTCCCTTACCGAGTAATCCGCCCTGCATATACCTAGCCTTATTTATATCTACAGCATGTTCGTTACCTAATAGTATTCCCTTTAGAAAGCCCCTATTGTTTTTAAGCTCCGGCTTAATAGCACCATGTCTAGTTACGTAATTACCTACATAGTCTAACTGCCTGCCAGTTAGATTTTTGTTACCTACTAGCATCCTAGCAGCTGAGTCTATAACACCGGAAGTCTTGTATTTCATTAGTACTCTCCTTTAGGTCCTCGTTTAAATTCTTTACCTATAGCTAGAGCTGCTAGAGGGTCATAGCCGTGTATATCTGCTTTCTGACCAAATGTAGCTGCATCTATAAGTGTGTCTTTTTGGTATCTATAACCAAGCCTTTGCAACCAATTTGGATTTAGCAGAGGAGTTCTAGTAGCCGCAACCATAACTGGTTTAAACACCGGCTTTGAGTCAGTTACAAAAACTTCATTCTTGCCTTTGTCTAATATATCCTCAGCTATTCTTTTAGTTATTAAAGTACCTGGTATATGTTCAAACACTGGCTTAGCTAATACTTTACCAACAGAGGACATTACGCTAGACTTTTGCCCCGTCAAACCCATTTGCTTAACAACAGAAGAAACTGGAACTACATCACCCTCTAACATATCTCCTACAGGCTTATCTAATTTTACAAAGTTAAGCTGTGTCTTAGCTAGAACTTCTATATTTCTTTGGTCTATTTTTATACCGCTCTCTTCAAAAGACTCTCTAATAGACTTAACCAAGTACTCTCTACCTGACCCCATACCCTTGTGTTTTAGTACTTCGTCAGGGGCTGGTACACCTGTGCTAAGCAAATCTCCAGCTTCTACTTCCTCACCTGACTTTACTTTAATATCTCTTCCAGGGGGAACATAGTGGTGCTCTTTATTTATGTAGACATCAAACCCGCCTTGTGGAGCTTCTTTAATACTCTCTACTTTACCTGCTGAGTTAGCAAGTGTAGCCTTGTAGAAAAAGTTCTTAGGTATTTCTACGAATTGCTTAAAGGCTTTTAAACCTCTTGGTTTATTAGCGTCACCTTTAACCAAGCTAACGCCGTGCTTAGCACTTAGCTGCATTTGCGTTAATGGTTCAGATAAAGCTTGAGCAGACCTAAGACCTAGAGATGTTCCTATGTCATAGTCACCGCCCTTTACGCTTGTGCCTGAGCATTTCTGGCATACGCCTTTCTCAAGCTCGCAAGTCATTGGTGATCTTACTAATATAAACCCACCCTTCTGACTTAGCTGCGCAGCTTTCTGAGAAGTTACTAACTCACCCGTAGCTGCTAAATATCTACCCTCTATACTAGGATCATCTACTTTAAGTCTAATACCGTTATCTGTACCGCAGTCATTCTCTGATACTACAGCTGAAGACATAACAGAGCTAAGAACTTTCTGCATTTCCCCAGGCTCTGCGGTACCTAGCTGACCCTTAATAACTTGGCTTCTACTTTCATCCCCTGCTATCCAAGCCTCAGCGGGACTTAGCCCCTCAGCATAACTACGCTTTATTAGAAATGGCACAGGATTACCATGAAAATCCCCAACCACTACAGGCGTAGCTATGATCTTCATTAGCTGTGTAGTATTACCTCTACTGCCAGATCTAGCAGTCATCGCCATATCGCCTTTATGTCTCTTAGTTAAATCCATGACTTTTTCTTGCGCAGACATAAATGCATCAAAGGCTTGCTTGGACTTTGTGCCGTAGGTATCTACTACTTTCTGTGCTGAATTTATTATGGAGTCTCTTTCAGCATAGTCTGGCTCTATGTCGTCTAAGCCAACAGTAATAGACTCGTAAGTAGAAAACTCATCGCCTAGCTTTTTAATCTTTGGAGCTACAAACTTATATTGCTCTGGAGCATTTTTAGCTAACTTTACTAAATTGCCCTTCATTTTTTTAAGATCTAAATCGCCTTCAGACCTATAGTCTTTTGGCATAGCTGAGTTTATTAATACTGTTCCTAACTTTCCAGATATCATTGTGGACTAACTCCTTTCAATGACGCCAAGTCATAAGCATAGTCTGTGTTAGTATAGTCTAGCCCAGGTTGCTTTAAAAGTAAATCAGGTCTGCCTTGCTCTGTAGCTTGATGTAGCCCATATATACCACCAGCTAAGCCGCCTAGAGAAGCCAATCCAGCTCTATTCATGCCCTTAACTCCTAGTAGCTTGCTAGCTAAAGCTGCAGCTCCGGTTCCAAGACCGGCTTTAAGTCCTATCGACCCGTATGTAGCAGCTGCAGGGTGCAGAGGATCCTTGCTAGGATTTTCTTTTCTTGTCATTCCATATGCTAAACCGCCCAACCCACCAACTGCTGTAGGTAAAATTATGGATCTAGCAGAGGATGTTTTACTTAATTTACCTAAGTTATAATAATAAGACTGTAAGGACATTACATACCTCCGTAGTATGGGTTATAAGTGTTGCTAGGTGTCTGAGATTTTTTAGGAACAAACTTGTTAGCTACATTCTCACCAAAGTTTGTTAACGGCTCCGTAGCAACCAAGCTTATACCTAAACCACCACCAACGCTACCTACTGTTTTAAGAGTCTTAGCACCGTAGTATTTAGATTTAGTTAAGTTATCTGCTTTAGAGAACTGCTCTTTAGCTGTTTGCTTAGCAGTAGTTTGCATTTCTTTTAGCTGCTTTATGAAATCATCTGAAACATAGTTATTATTGGAGCTAGACAAACCTTTTCTTATGAAATCTTGGTGCTCCGCAGAGAGATTCTTAAACTGATCTGAGCTAGTATAGTTCTTTAGTTTCTTTATATGGCCCCCAGAATCACTAAGTACATTATCTAAGTAGTTAAACTCATTCTTTGTATTAAGAGCTTGGATTATATTATCATCCGTAAAACCCATGTTCTTATATCTATTTATATTAGCTCTTCTCATAAATGGATTAAAAACTCTAGCACCTATTCTACCAGCGTTATTACCTAAAACGCCAAAACCAAGACCAGTTATAGCACCAGCCGCAAAGGCATTCATTTTATTACCTTCTTCTGCAGTAGCAGCTCCGAATATACCACCACCCAACCCAGCACCTATAGTAGAAGAAGGCAGGTACTTATAGGCAAAGCTACCTTTCTGACCAACTCTACCACCCATACCAGTAAGGTAACCCAGAGCCTTACGTGGGGCACTGTTCCATATACCCTTAGCTAAGGCTCCTATAAAGGCCTGTTTCTCAAACTCTAGTTTTGCTAAGTTTGCTCCGGTGTCATAGTAGTCAGAGTAAGTACTCATCTTGATGGTACTCCCATATTACTTGGCATAAATAGTTCTACTTTGTGACCCCAGGAATCTCCGTTTTTATACTCAGAGTCACCAGTCATTAAGCTAGTGCTATCTGGTACTTTCTCGTTTAAGTTATCTAACTCTTTATCGTCTTGTTTGTTCATTGCTGCAGCTAGTTGATTAGCATTGTTAATCTCGGCTAGCTTACAGCCTATAAGGTAGGCATTGTATATTGCTTTATTAGTCATTCTCATTATCAATCTCAACATGGTCTATTAAAGATACTTCGCCACGCCTATAGGCTTGCTTAGCTTCTCTTACTGTATTAAATTTAAACTTTTTACCAGACTCGCGTTTATCTTCTGCGACTCTTGCAATGCCTGCAATAGCTTCGTGCTTAGGATAAGCTAGTAATTGCTCTCTAGTTCTATCGCCAAATACGTTGTTAGACAGTAACATCTTCTTAGTATCTTTAACAGCATCTTCAGTAGCGGGTAAATGTATCTGCAGTGCGTCACCATCATAGTCGAGATTCATACCGTCTTCCATAAAAGGAGACACAGTAATTGTTTTACCAGAAGTTGGTTTAGGAAATGCAGCTATCATGTTAAATCTATGTAGTGTAGGAGCTCTGTTTAAAAATACAGGCCTATTCTTTGATTCTATCATTAGTTCTTCTCTAGCTTGGGAAGTTCTCTTATCTACCATTTCTTTCGCAGATATAGCATTATAACCACGCTTAACTAAGCTCTTCATGATAAAAGGTGCATACATACCCCACATCATTTCTTCGGGTAAACCTACTTCGTCCATGCCTAAATCTGGGTCAGGTGCTGCAGTACCACGACCAGTTAAGTCTAGCCTTCTGGCTAAAACCTTTCCATTAAAAAACCCAGTCTTAGTTCCTGTAATAGTGTTAACAATACCCTTAACTTCGCTCTGTACTAGCTTCTGAGATACTGGCGGATTAACACCTATAACAGCACCGGCAGCTTGCTGAAGATGGGATCTCATTTCTTTAATATCATCATCAGGTAAATCCAGATCCTTTGCTTCTTGAAGCTTTTCTTTAGCTAGCATTAGATCTTTATACATATGATTAACATCTGAAACTAATAAGTCATTACCTTTACCAGGAACTATAGGTCTAAACTGTGGAGGTATAACTGGAAATGTCTTAATCATGTAAGCCTCTCCTGGCTTATGATTATTCTCTTTTAAAGCATTTATAGCTTTTATCTTTTTGTAAGCGTTATCTTTGTCAGCGCCTTTTAAATTACTTAACTCCTTCTTGGCTTTTTCTAGCTCTGAGTCTAAATCTAGAGAATTAAGTTTCTTGCGTATTTCATCTCCACCTTTTTCTAGTATTTCTTTTTTTAGATTTGTTTCAGAAGTTCCTAGTAATCTTCTAGCTGCATCGCTAAATAGTGGATTTAATACTGACTCAGGTAAATCTATATGAGAGTACCTAGTTCCTTGTAAACCGCCCGTAGTTACTATATCAAACAAGCCATCTCTCTCTGGCATTAGATTCTTAGCAAACACCATCTTAGCGTTTTTAATCTCTCCGCTAGACATCTTTTTAACTTCTTCGTCTAGCAACGGAGCTATAGTCATATTATTTTCTTTTCTATCTAGTCTAAGTCCGGCACCAGCTAACATATGTTTAAACTTGTCAAAAGCAAAGCTGCTTTGAGGAGGAGGAACAGGTCTACCTAGCTGTACAGCTCTCCAGTACTCAGTGTTCTTTGTGCCTTTTATTACTGCGTTTTCTTTTAATATATCTCTAGCATCGTGAGCAAGAAGAGCATTTATTTCCATAGCCCCTGTACCCTTTGCACCTTCCTCACCGCCTTTACTAGGAGCACCGTTTATATCGTAGCCTCCATCTATACCTCTGGCTGAGAAGTTAGTATCTGTTGTTTTAAATAAACGGTATGTATACTGCGGGCCAACCATAATACCTTTAATAGTCTTACCAGTTACTGGGTCATAGACATCTTCCTTGTCTTTTATTCCAGCTTCTTTTAAGGCCTGCCTAGCCATTTTAATATTATTAACTTTTTGGAAATTCGGTATTACATACTCTGTTCCCTTTTTCTGAGCAGCTTTTGCCATAGCTACTTCTATAACCTGACCAGGATTAATACGTGAAACAACGCTTAGACTAGACCACAATATATCTATAGGCTTACCAGACTCGTCTTGCACCATACTCTCAGTAGGAACTATTTTAGATATAACTCCCTTACCACCGTA
>JACCDO011420213.1_pt1 | contig 10198 bp, 18 predicted proteins | sample 7446101 | NCBI WGS metagenome assembly JACCDO01 (sample SAMN15323440, study PRJNA562643) | freshwater metagenome | isolation source: river surface water | place: USA:Blue River Watershed | collected 2017-08-16
ATTCGCTCGCTTCATGGTCAAATAAGTTATTTGATTCCTGATTGGCTTCAGATAGTAGGGGAAAATGTGTTTGCTATTCATAGTATTGAATACCAAAATCTATCGAATAGCTTTTTTGTTATCGGAAGTATAGATCTTCGATCTGAAGATTTTTTTTCTTTTGATGAAACAGCTAAAATAGCCTCCGATTTGGGCCTTCAAATGATTCCCTTACTTTATAAGGGTGTTTGGGATGGTAATTTTCAAAATCCTAAATCTTCCGTGTTTGGTGGAGCCTGTGAAGGTTTTGTTGTTCGTAATCCTGGATCTTTTAAAGTCAATGATTTTGGAAATAATGTGGCTAAATGGGTGAGAAAAGGCCATGTTCAAACCGACTCTTATTGGAGAAATAACTGGAAACCAGCGAAAATAAACAAAAAAAGCAATTAAAAAACAACATAGCGGAGTTATTTAAATATCCGCTCCAATCAAAAGGACTTTAAAAACTATGTCTTTTACCATTTTGAACAGAACAATCCTTGAGAAGAAAAACACAAAAAACTTACTTTACATCTTAAAACAAGCTAGAGCTTATGCTGGTTCCGTAGCTAATGCAAGCTGGTGTTCTGATTGTAGAGATTTTCACTCTGGTGACCGTGAGGCTGACTTGAAAAAAGCACAGCCTTATTTTGATTATATTCAAACATTAAAAGAGATTCTGAAAGCAAGAGAGCATGTAGAAAAAAAACTAAAGTAATTTTGAAAATTGACGATATGGTTTTTATAAGGAAGATGTACCCTTTAACAAGTTAGGAGTTTTTATGAACAAGTATCTTTTGTCAGTTTTGTCGGTTTTGTTTCTTTGCATGTCCATGATCGCTGAAGCCGGAAAATACGGCGGATCTTCTCGTAGCAGCAGTTCTTCACGTAGTAGCAGTAGTAGTTCAAGATCGTCTTCATCATCTAAAAGCTCCTACGGTGGAAGTTCTTCAAAATCTTCCTCTAGTAGCTATCGTCCAAGTACAACAACCCAAGAAAAATCGAAAAGTGAGTCTAGCTTTTTTGGTCGAGCTAAATCGGCTAAAGAAGTTCAAGATAGTAAGCAAGTGAAAACAAACCCTAATCCTTACAAAAATCAGTATCGTGAACCTGTATATAATAGCCCAAAATATACAACCCCAGTATATTCAAACGGTTATAATAATTATACAACTCCAAGGGTTCAATATGTTCCAGTTCAAAATACATCCAGTGGTTTTGGCTTTACAGACATGCTTTTGATGGGAATGCTTTTCAATAGCATGAATAATAATACAGCTCGTGCTGACTATGTTTATCAAAACAAAGACAAAATTAGTGATGAACAACTCAAGCAAATTTATGCTAAAGATGCTGCTCTGGAAGCACGAATCAAAGAACTGGAAGCTGGTAAAGTAAAGCCTGAAACAAAGTTTACAGAAGAAGCAGTGACAGAAGAAGCTCCTGCTCCAGCAAGTGCAGTAACTTATCTTCCAGCACAAGAAAAACCTTCGGAAGTTAAAAGTGAAGGTGGTGGAAGTTCTGGCTGGATTATCGGTGGATTGGCTCTGGTGGTTGTTATTGCTCTTGCTGCAACAATGATTAAGTTTTAATTAAAATCAAAAAGATCAGTAAAGTAGCGAGATTAAAGTCTCGCTACTGTTTTGTTTAAGTTTTTAAAAATTATGACGATAATAGATCATATCTTTGTTTTCTAACTTTTAAGGAGTTTGTATGGAAAAGAAAAGAAGTCTTTGGGATCGAGTTAAAGAAAATATGAATGTTAGTATGGATTCCTTTTATAATCCTCTCAATCTTAAAATGGGATCTCTTCTAACTATCGATGCTGGTTATGAAATTTCAAAGAAAAACTTGATGGTAAACAAAATTGAGATTGTTACTCTTAGTTTGAACGATCAAATCTTTGAAATGTGTGATGTTTATTTTAGGGATGAACCTACCCTAAAGCTTCGTTTGGCTCCATCAGAAAGTCAAACCGATACCGTTGAAGCAACACTATTGAAATCTTTTGATCGTATTGCATATGATGGTGATCTTGTTGATAATGTTCTTAAAAATGCTGAAATGGATATTTTTGACATTTATGGCGATGATGATAAAGTGAAAGAATCATTTTATCGTTTTAGTGATGAAGATGGGTATAGTGCTCAAGTCAAAGTTATGGCAGATAAAAATGATGACCTTAAACTGAAAAGAAAAGAGATTCAATCTCGTGAAATGAGTTTTTGGGTTTATGTTAAAGAAGTAGATAACACCAAAGACGAATATTTATTTATTGAAATTGACGGGGATGATGGTGAGATTTCTTTGTCTAAAGGTGAAGTGGTTCCGGTGAGTTCCATCACTGTTCTGTAAAAAGAAAAAAAAACTAAAGTTTTTTTTAAAAAGTACGATAAGATATTTAATTGATCGGGTTGGTCAATTAAACTTTAATTTAACTAGGAGTTTTTTCAATGACTTTTTTTGGTATCCATGCTTCCCTGACCGAAATTCTTGTGATTGCTTTGATCACTATGGCTGTTCTGTACTTTTTTGCTCGTCCGGTTTTTAACCGCCTCAAGTGGACTTTGATGGGTTCGGCGGATAAAGCTTCCCGTGCTCTTTGGGCTAAAGATCCTGTCGCAGTTCTTAAAGCTCAAATTTCTGAAAAAGCTGATCAACTTCGCAAACTTGAACTTCGTATTCGTGAACAAAGTGGTGCTCTTAAGCAACTCAAAGATCGTCAAGCTGCTGAAATGAATAAGCACAAAGAAGCTCTTTTGGTAGCAAAAGCCAAAAAAGAAGCTGGCGATATGGAAGCCGCACGTAGCTGTGCTGAGGATGCTGTTCGTTATCAGGAAATGGCGAATGCTCTAACTTCGCAAATCACAGCGGAAGAAGCAGACTATCAAACAAGCCTTAAAGCTCAAAAAGAAGTCCAGGCTCTTATTAAAGAATTGAAAGATGAAGTTGATCTTAAAGGTCTTCAACTTACCACAGCCAAAGCTCAGGCTCAACGAAACGAAATGAAACGAGAGCTTTCTAAAGATGCTCTTAATGTTAGCGATCTTCAAGAGACTCGTCAAGAAATTGATGCTCAGATTTCTAAAGCTCAAGGGATGGCTCAAGCATCTCAAGACATGACTGGTCGTGACTACTCTGGTGAAGTCAAAGATGCTAACCGCAAAGCCAAGGCTGATGATCTTCTTGCTAATCTCTAAGATTGGTTAAAAGTAGTGTAAGATCAGGACTCGACATCCTGATCTTTTTTTGTTTAAAGTTTATGATTCATTTTGACGATAATAGTAACTATAAATAAGGAGTTTCTTAATAATGTCTAAAAAAGTAATCTTAACACAAGATGATATTAAAGCTCTAAATCATGCTATTTCGATAGCGATTGATGAAAGTTTAGATACTCCTTTGATGTCTACAATTATTCTTTCTGAAATAAATCATTTTAAAAAAGAAGAAATTGATACATTGAAATATGCGATTTCTATTGCTGAAGATGAAAGTTTAGACACTCCAGCCATGTTAGAGGCTTATGAAAAACTCATGATTTAGCAATAAAAAAAGCTAAACTATTTTCAGTATAAGACGATAAGGTAGAATAACCTCATTAAAGGATAAAATTATGAGTCTTGTTTTCAACAAAGAAATTAATATCGCCTTAAATGAAAATGAAGAAACTTTAGCAGAATTCACAAAAAAAATTCAAGAAGCCCAGCAATCTTTAGAAAAAGAAGGCTATGATAATTTCAAAGTTATCTTTGAAATTCCTAATGATGAATATGGTGGATCAGCTTTTATGGTTGTTATTGGATATCGTACAGCAACAAAAGAAGAGGAAGAAGTTTATCATAAAAAAATCAAGGAAGAAAAATATGAGGCGAGAAAAAAACATATTAAACATATTTCTTCAAGTTTAGAAACGGAAAGAGCCAAATTGGAAGAAGCTCTGGCAAGTCTTGAGAGAGCTTTGGCTAGACCAGATTCCGATAAAAACAAAAAAAATCATATCAAAAATGCACAAAAATCTATTGAAAATAGACAAAACTGGATTCAACATCTTGAAGCAAAATATACAACATTATGTCCTTTATTGGACCTTTCCATTGATGATTTTTTGATTAAATTTGATGAAATTCGTGATCAAATACAGTACAGAAAGTGATTATGAACTTAAAAGAGCAAAATCTTCAATATTTGCAGTTCCTTTGGAACAAGAAAGCTTTTATTGAGTTAATGCTCTTGAAAGTTTTCCCCGATCCTAAAGAAGTTACCGAATCGGTAGCTTCTTATTTTCACATTCAAAATCACCTAAAAATCCATCCTGGAGATGATAAAACCGTTGTTTTTGTTGTCGGCGATGGCTCCTATCCAAGAACAGCTGCTTTATTAGCCAAAATATCCAATTGGACTACCATTAGCATAGATCCTGCTATGCAAAAATGCATCCAAAAATCAAGCAACATACAAAAGAAAATTGATAAGCTTTCTTTTGTCCCTGATTTTATTGAAAATTATCAATTAAGTCAGGAATTATTAGATAAATTTGACAAGGCTGTGGTGTTGATGATACATTCTCATGCTGATAACAAAATCACTTTTGAGAAAACTTTAGTGCCTTTTATCGAAAAAAATAAAACGGTAGGTATTATAGATATACCTTGTTGTTTTCATAAAACTTTTTGTTCTTGTAGTTTACAATTTTCTGATGAACAAATTTTAAGCAGTAAGAATCAAGTTTTTGTTTACACCAATGAAACCTTGAAAGAATACTACCTAAAGAACATCTAAAGTTTTCTCTTGATAGGCCGATAAGCATAATTAAGATCAATTGTCATGAGGTTTCTTTATGTCTTCTTTGGAAAAAGCAGTGCTTTGTTATGTTGAAAAGAACTTTGATGACGGTGTTGCCTATTTTACCACTCAAAACATAAAAGAGCAATGGGGAGATGACTGGAACGATGCTCCTTACGAGCATAATGCTGGAAAACCTTATGATGATCATAAGTTTGATGCTTGGAAGATCATTAAGATACCTTTTTGTGTTGATGGTTTTGAAGTTGCGAAAAGTTTGAAGACAACAGAAAATGGTGATATTGTAGTAATAAATTATACAAACAGTCCTTATTCGGTCGAAATGATCAATAACAAAGAAATTCCGTGGCTTCATTCTTGCTATGCAAGTGATAAAGTTTCTATCTTCGCTGGAGAAACAATCATAGAATTCGTGAAAAAGATTAAAGATTTTAAAGGAGAAGTTTATTTCCCTTGTGACTGGGCTTATCAGCTAGATTCTTTGCTCAACAGCAAAAAGATTGATCTATCAGATTTTTAAACTACATTTTTTGATAAGACTTTAAAATAAAGGATAAAACGATGAATCTTTATGCTCTTGTTTACAATTTCAGAAATGGTGGTCATGATGTTATTGGTTTATTTATTGATCACAATGTAGCGAAAAGAGTTTTATTCTCTACAAGACAAATTCGCTGTTCCGGTGATAGTGTCAATTTGATTAAATTGATCCCAGCATCTCCTTCTTTTAAGCTTGAGCCAAATCAATCAATAAAATTGCATGTAATATCGAGTCAATATCCTGATAATCAAGCCAGTATTTATCAGGTTTATGCTCAATTGGATCAGGCAGAAAAAGAGATGACTCAACTCCAAGAAAATAGTGACAGGTGGTCACCAAACTACGAACTTAAATCTATAGATATCGACATGGAAACAGAAAATAAGCTTCAATCAAAAGGTAAGAAGTTAAAGACCGAACTAAGGTTTTTTCAGCAGTCTTTGTCTTCTGCTCAAAAAGATAAAAATATGGCTAAAGTTGACTTTTTTCTAAAAAAAATTATTTCGCATGAATATGCTATCAAAAAATTCAAAAATGATTATTCGATAATTCATTTAGTAAAAAAAGAATATTGATTTTAGGAGTTTATAAGATTTTAAAAAAAGTTCTTAAGTTTTTTTTAAAACTGTCGATATATACTTTGCCACTGTAGCTTAACGGATAGAGCAATGAGCTTCTACCTCATCAGGTGCAGGTTCGATTCCTGTCGGTGGTGCCAATCTAAAAAACATTACCAACATACAATTTATTTTATAAAAGTCTACTGTATCAACTAAAATGACTTTTTTTATCCATAAAACCTAAAGTTTTGCAAAAAACCTCCGATACTAAATTTAACATTAAACCTTATCAAAAGAGATTTTTATGAAAACGACAAAAAAAGAGATCGACAGAGTAATTAACAGCTTTGACTTTTTAAAAACTCACGAAATTATGAAAGCACTTAAATGGACTTATGGTCATGGTCAGATTCCATCTTTATCTGAAATTAAATCAGTGGCACAAGATCTTTTGGTTGTAGCCTGCGATAAGTTTAACGAAACTCAGGAAGATCAACAATATTCAACTGGTGGATTTCAAGTTACCGTTTCACACGAAGAAATTACTTTGGATTTTGTTGCTGTTTCAGCTTCTGTTTTTTCTTAACTAAGAAAGTGATAATATTATGCACTTTGTCTTTGGTTCTAAAACAAGTCAAGATTTTGATATTTTGGTTGTTGTAGAAAAATTAGGCAATCTTCTTGAAAACAAAAAAACTGTTATTGACCTTCAAGCAAAACTACTGAATGATTATTCTTCTAAACCACTAAATGTCAATATTGGAACCATTAAAAATGGTGTTTTAACATCGGTATTCAAAGGCACGGTGGATGAAGTGAATAATTCAATCATCGACACCTATAACTATCATGATCAAAAATTTCCACTTATGATCACAAACAGAATTAAAAGAGATATTGATTTGAAGACCGTGCGAACTTTGAGAGTTTTGCTTTCTTTGATTTCAAGAACGGAACATCGAGAAAAGGTGAAGAAAGCACTAAAAGGATCTATGCTAGAAAAACACCAAACTTTGTCTGAGGTAGATTTTTCTTTGTTGTCAGATTCTGATTGTTTTGGCAAAAAAATGACAGCTCATAATCTGTGGAAAACAGTAGCTTTTCAGCTTGGTCAAAACCTTGCTCTTTATGAAAATATAGAACTTTACTCAAAAGAAGATATCGCAGTTAAATATCCGTCTTTGTCTAAGTTTCTTCAAAGACAGACCGATGATTTATCTAAAATCGAAAACTTAAAAAAGCAGTTTCTTAACAGTTTTAATCCCTTAGACTTAACATATCAAACAGAGCCAAAAATAGACTAAAGTTGCTCTTCTAAATTGACGATAAGCTGATAAATCAGCGTTGGAGTTTTCTTATGCTCAAAACAAAAGATCAAATCAAAATGACCACCAAAGCTTTAAACACTTTGGATTGGTTGGTTAAAAATGATCCTGAGAGCAAGATGATCAATCAACTTAGCTATCCTCAAATGGCTTTGTTAGATAGCAATCATTGGAGTTTTTATCAAGAAACAATCAAAGAACATTTATCTAAATATTTGAAATTTTTGCTTTTATCTTTTCTATCTTTTTTGTTGGTTTGTTTTTTGAATAGCTTTTTCATCTTTGCTTCTTCATCAGAAAAGTTTAAAGAACTATCTGTTTTATTTACATTTTTGCAAATAGGAACAGTTGCTCTTGGTTCTTATACTATGTGCTATTTTTTCTTCAAAGCAAAAGATACAATGTTTTACTGCAAAAGAATGACCAAGATGGTGGTTCGTGTTTTTGAAAATTTAAACATTGAAATGAAAGAATCCGATCAAAAACAAGAGACAAGTATTATTCGCTTTCTGTAAAGTTATATTAGTTTTATTCAAAATGGAGTTATAATATGTCAGCAAAAGAACGTTACAACTGTGCCACACATCGCTTTGAAGCTTCAAAGCCGAATGTTGAACAGTTTTTAAAAGAGATCGGTGATCTGTGCTTAAAGCACGGTCTTTCTATCTCTCATGAAGATCGACATGGTGGCTTTATTATTGAAAAATACAATCAAGAAACTGTTGATTGGTTGAATGATGCTAGCGATGATACCGATGATTAATAGACTATTTGATCAACATAAAGCAAAAAAGGCAGGAAAATTATCCCTGCCTTTTTTTTCAATAACTTACAAAAAACCTATTTTAAATGAGCAAAAACCACATCCATTTCGCTTCTAATGTGATCGAAGGTTGATTTCAAGTCTTCTTGTTGATCGGCTACAAAGGCCCAAAACATGCTTTTAAACAGTATAGAGCCATAAAGAATCTTGTCCTTGTCGGTTAGGCTATAACTTTCTTTCAACAATTGATTCATTTCAGTTTTTAGTAGTTCATTTATATCATTTAACTCTATTTTTTCTGCATTCACTTTCAAAAAGGAAGGCAGATTTGCTACGGCTTTAGCAAAGGCTGGTGGAAAACTTTGATTTAATTGTACTACTCGATTGATTTCGTTATAAACAGCTGTTATTACTTCATTATTGTGGCTCATAAGATCTCCCTTTATTAAATAAAGCTATAATTTATATTAACTATATGTTTCTATTAGTTTATTTGTCTTATTTTTGATTTTTTCTAAAAAACAAGCTAAATTCCGATAAGTTTATAAATCAATTTATGGAGTTATGCATTGAGAAACTTTTTAACCGCACCTGTAGTCAAAATCGAAAAATTAGACAAAGAAAAAAGTGGAGTGTTGTTCGGTCTTTCCTTTCTTCCTGAGCAAGGTGAGCATCTTTCTGCCATTTGTCGATCCAACCAAGATGAGTCATCATTTTTCATTTTTTACACCACAGCAATTTTGGAAGTGAAAAAAGTTTCCGAAAATGTTCATTTGGTAAAGACCAATCAAACTGAATACAAAATTGAACAAATTGATGTTGATCAATTGCCTGAAGCTGATTTTTTGTGGTTGGAAAAAGTTAAGAATGGTTCGATCAAGTTGGAGTTTACTCATTAAGAAATTTTTTGATAAAAAAGCAAAAGGTTGTCTTAAGACAACCTTTTTTGTTTTCTACTATCACAAATCTTTGAAAAAAGCTTCTCTTTCAAGAAAACTATCACGAACGATAGGAGCATACAACACTTCAGTTTTTTGATGGATCACTTCTTCTCCAATAACAATACCATTTTGAATGTAAAGACGAATGTTTACATTATTGATCACAGTGTCTTCGGTTGATACGGTGTGTTCATCTTTCAAAAAAGGCATAATTTAAAACTCCTAAAAGTGTTGGTTAGTTTTCTTTTCGTCAAATGTTTCAAAAACTTTAATCTTTTTTGCCTTGAAGCAACTTTTCCAACTTTTCCCAAACTTCTGGCCAATCATCAGTTTTAAGTTGCTTGGAAAACTCAGCTTGTTCTTTTCTATAAATATTGAGAAAGTATTGATCTTTTGGATCTGGATGTCTGCTATAAACACCAGCACAGTTTGAAACATTGACAATTCTATCACAAAGTTTGAGTAATATACTGTATTTGTTTTGTTTTATTTTTGGATATGTTTTGCTCTTTTTTTCTTGACGATTTTTTCCAGGTTCATCAGTCACTGAAAAAACTAGATCAGCAGTTTCTTGTCCATAAACTTCTTTAACTATTTCATAAGTATAACCAGGACAATCTTCTAAGAGATCATGAAGCCAACCGGCACAAACAAGGCTTGTTGCAATAGATCCTTGGATATTGTAAAAATTGATCCAAAACTCCATCTCATTAGCTACAAGAGAAAGATGAACAAAATAGGTATTTGATCCCCACTTTTGATCTTTATGAGCCAATTTAGCCAATTCTTTTGCTTGATTGATGATATCAGCGTTCACCAAAACATCTCCTTACTGTAAGCTTTTAATTCTTCATCTGTGGGTAATGATTTTCCTTGATCAGGCAATATGGAATCTATACCGCAATAAGGACAAACAGCCGTTTCTTTTCCTGATTTTTCTTTGATAAAAGAAACGATTTCAATCACATCCATGATTTTTAAGCAATGATAACAAGCAGCCTTATTGCTTTTCATCAGCAAGGCTTTATTACCAAAGCTTATTTTAGATAATTTGTTATTTATCTTGCTCATAGCAAACTTATCGGAAAGTTTTAAAAAAACTTGAGATTTTTTTAGCTAAAGTTTTTTTTTGTTTTTCCGATCAAAAAATAGTAGGAGAGTTTTATGCAGCAAATTACCGTCTTTCTTAAATGGTTCTTTTCTTTTGTTCCTGTTGCTTGTGGCATAGGTCTTATCGTTTTTAC
>JACCDO010388294.1_pt1 | contig 10197 bp, 9 predicted proteins | sample 7446101 | NCBI WGS metagenome assembly JACCDO01 (sample SAMN15323440, study PRJNA562643) | freshwater metagenome | isolation source: river surface water | place: USA:Blue River Watershed | collected 2017-08-16
CTCGCGGGCGAGGGCGGCGAGGTGGTGGTCATGCGCGCCGATGGCGGGGCGGCCGATGGCGTCGAGATAGTCGCAGGCGACGGCGAGACCGATGGCGTCGGCGATATTGGGCGTGCCGGCCTCGAAGCGCTCGGGCGCGGGTTTCCACTTGGCGCCGGCGTAGTCGACGGTGACGACCATGCCGCCGCCGGTTTCGTCGGGGGCAAGTTTGTCCAGCAGGACGCGGCGGCCGTAGAGCACGCCGATGCCGGTGGGGCCGCACATTTTGTGGCCGGAGAAGGCGACGTAGTCGGCGCCGAGGGCGCGGACATCGAACGGGCCGTGGCCGATCGACTGGGCGGCGTCGACGACGCTGAGGGCGCCGACAGCGCGGGCGCGGCGGCAGAGCTCGGCGACGGGGTTGATGCAGCCGAGGGTGTTCGAGATGTGGGTGAAGGCGAAGACCTTGACCTGCGGGGTGAGGAGAGAGTCGAGGGCGGCGAGATCGAGGCCGCCTTCGGCGTCGGCGCCGAGGACGGGGACGAATTTCAGTTCCGCGCCGCTCAGGCGGGCGGCCTGCTGCCACGGGACGAGATTGGAATGGTGCTCCATCTCGGTGCAGAGGATGACGTCGCCGGGTTTGAGGACGGCGGCGAGGCTGCGGGCGACGAGGTTGACGCTTTCGGTGGTGCCGCGGGTGAAGATGATCTCGGCGGGATCGGCGGCGTTGATGAATTGGGCGACGCGGGCGCGGGCGCCCTCGTAGGCGTCGGTCGCGCGCATCGAGAGGGCGTGGAGGCCGCGGTGGACGTTGCTGTTGTCGCGTTCGTAGAAGCGGACGAGCGCGTCGATCACGGCGCGCGGCTTCTGGGCGGTGGCGGCGTTGTCGAGGTAGACGAGCGGCTTGCCGTGGACCTGCTGGTGGAGAATCGGGAAATCGGCGCGGACATTTTCCCAACGGGAGGCGGAGCCGGCGGCGATGGCGGCGTGGAGAGCGGGATTCACGGCGGGTTCAGTCGGTGTGCTTTTCGGTGGTGGCGGGGTCGGCGTCGCCCTTGAGGGCGTTGCGCGCGGCGTGCCAGCCGAGGGTGGCGCACTTGATCCGGGCCGGGAACGTGTGGACGCCGGCGAAGGCGGCGAGGTCGCTGATTTCGTCGGGCGTCTCGCCCGTGGTCACGATGTGGTGAAATTGGTGGTACAGCGCCTCGACCTCGGCGGCGGTGCGGCCCTTGACCTGCGTGGTCATGAGGGAAGCGCTGGCCTGGGAAATGGCGCAGCCGGAGCCATCGAAGGAAATCTCCGCGATCCGGTCGCCCTCGAGGCGCAGGTAGACGTTGCACTGGTCGCCGCAGGTCGGGTTGTCGCCGTGGGCCACGCGATTGGCGGTGGGCAACTTGCCCCGGTTCCGCGGGCGCTTGTTGTGATCGAGGATGACCTGCTGGTAGAGCTCGGAGAGGTCGGCGGACATGAAGGCCGAACCTAGCCGATTCTGTCCGCGGCGCAAAGCCGCGTTTTGAAAACGCTCCGGCGGGGGGCCGGCAGGTTACGGCGTGGCCGGTACCTGCACGGGCTGGTTCTGCCGGGCCGGGGCCGACGGGGCCTGCACGGCGAAGAACTCGAGCACGTGGGAGACCTCGGCGTAGCCGCTTTCGCGCAGAATACGTTCGACGTTGTCGATCGCGGCGCGGATGCGTTCGGAATCCTCGGGGCCGATGCTGTGCGCCTCGTGGGTGACCTTGTCGATGACGCGGTAGATCTGATGCGGGCCCTGCTTGCGCTCGTAGATCGTGGTGCCCGAATGCCGGTAGCTGCGCGTGACCAGACCGTGCTGCTCGAACGTCGCCATGCAGCGGTAGACCGTGACCAGATCGCAGCGGTCGGTGCCGATCAGTTCGTGCAGATCTTCGACCGAAATCGGGGCGTCGCGACGGGACAGGGCCTTGAGCAGCTCGATACGGACCTGAGTGATGCGATGACCGGCCTGGCGCAGCACTTGGAGGGACGAGTCGACGTAGTTGTCGACGAAAGGCTGATTGGTTTGGGTCGACGAAATCACCGTAACAATTTGGATAGCATTTAGTGGACCACGATGTGCGCGAACTACGTACCAGATTGAACGTGAATTTGTTAAGTATCAATACGCACTTTATTGGCTGAAGCGCGTACGTGTGATTACGTAAAGTCTTTTGACACTTTTGTTCGCCAGCGTTGCCCAAACGTCACGTGAGACGCCGGTTTGCGGCTTTTGGAAACGGCAATCCCGGCGTGCGCTCCGGCGGTTGGGGAGCGATCCGGCGGCGGTCTGACCGGCTGTGCCTCAGGTGGAGACGGGGGCGGATTCCGCCCGGGGTAAACGGCTTTGCAGCGCGCGGACCATTTCGAGCAAGGTGGCGCGCGAAACGGGCTTGGCCAAGAAAGCGATCGCGCCGGCCGCCAGGCATCGGCTCTCGATCTCGGGCTCGCGGTTGCCGGAAATGATTACGACTTGGGTTTCGGGCAGCGCCGAGCGGAGGATGCGGGTGGCGAGCAGTCCGTCGAGGACGGGCATGTTCACATCCATGAGCACGAGATCGGGCCGCAGCGACATGGCCAATTCGATGGCGCACAGGCCGTTGGCGGCTTCCGCGACCACCTCTACCCCCGGGGCGCCGCCGAGCAGCAGTTTCACAATTTGGCGCAGTTCGTCGTCATCGTCGACGATCAGGACCCGGAATTTGCCCGGTGAGCGAGGGCTGCGGCCCGAAGCCGGGCGCGTGGGACGCGACGGGGAAAACGCCACAAAAGGATGACCGGATTCGGCCTTCAGGACCTCAGAGCGAAGCACCCTGAGCTGGCGGTCGAGCACCCGATCTTGGGGCGACCACTCGCCCTCCGCTTCGGCCAGGGCCCCGATGACCGCGTCGAGTTTCTTGAGCACAGAGTGGTACTGTGAAGGCGACATCGGGTTGGCATTTTTAGCATGTCCTGCGCCCGTGGGAATCGTGCTCCTGTACACTATTGGCAGCAAATGGCTAAGAAATGTAACGAATCGGAAAGGAGCGATGGGTGCGGCGGTGCCGGGCAGGGAAGTGTAAGTCTTTCCGACACGAGACACGGAGAGAGGCCCCGAGGGCGGGCACAAAAAAACCAAGCGCGTGAGGGCTTGGTTCAGCGTTGGCCGCGGGGCCGAGCGGGAAGGGCTCAGCGGGTGGCGAGAAGGGCGGGAAGCTCGCGATTGCGACGCGCGGGCCGCCGGGAGCGGGAGTTTCCGCGGGCTTGGCGCGCGGCAGTGCCGGGGTGGAACCCGTCGTCATTCTCGTAGCCTTCGGGCGCGTGCTTCACGGCGATCACCGCGGCGGCAAGGCCGGCGAGGAAGAGCGCCACCAAGGTGTAGGCCACGTAGTGCATGAGCGAGATCGGGGGACGAGGTTCAATCGGCTCGGAACAGGAAAACCTAAGCTCAACGCGGCCATTTTTGGCGCCGTTGCGGCGGACGCGCAAACGGAACCGTCCCCGAAGCCAAGATCCGCCCATCGAAAGCCAAAATCGGAGGGCCCGCGGCGGCCGCGAGGGGGGAATGGGCCGGACGGCGATATTCGGGGCGGCGACGGGAATTCAGCTTGCGGCCGAACCCGGTGCGGCCAAGGAATCCGAGTCTGTTGAACGTCACCATGCTGAAGCGCCTTGTTTCCCAGTCGCGCGGCCGTGCGGTCGGGGCCGTTTTGCTGGCCTTGGCGGTGTTCGCGTCCGGTTGCCAATCGGGACCGTTCGCGCGCAAGCAGCCGCCCAAGCCCGAGACGGAGGTCAAGATCCCGGCGCAGACGCTCGGGCCCGGCGACGTGATCAAAATTTCGTTTCCGGGGGCGCCGAATCTCGAATCCACGCAGCCGATCCGGCGCGACGGGCGCATCAATCTGGTGATGGTCGGCGAAGTCGTCGCCGCGGAAAAGACGCCGTCGCAGTTGGAGACCGAGCTGGTGCAGCTGTTCTCGACGCAGCTGGTCTCGAAGGAGATCAAGGTGACCGTCGTGTCGTCGTCGTTCGCGGTCTTCGTGATCGGGGCGGTGCTGAAGCCGGGCAAGATTTCGCCGGACCGCGCGATCACGGCTTTCGATGCCGTGATGGAAGCGGGCGGTTTCGACACCGCGAAGGCGGACATGAAGGCGGTCCGTGTGATCCGCAGCGAAGGCGGCAAGACCCTGAACTTCACGCTCAACCTGAAGGCGATCCTCGACGGCAAGCCGGCGGAACCGTTTTTCCTCAAGGCCCACGACACGGTCTACGTGCCGGAGAAGTTTGTCTGGTTCTGATCCGCGACCGGCGCCCGCGGGCGGCGCCGGCGATCACTCGGTCTTCTGCAGGCCGAATTTGTCCATCAGCTCGTACAGCGTCGGGCGGCTGACGCCCAGATCGGCGGCGGCGCCGCTGATTTTGCCGCCGTTGCGGCGCAGGGCCTCGGTGACGAGTTCCTTTTCGACGCGTTCGCGCGCCTCGCGAAGGGTGGGGCGCGCCGTGCCGCCGGGGTCGGCGGACAGCTCGAGATCGGAGGCGCCGATACGTTTGCCGTCGGCCATGATGACGGCGCGGCGGACGCGGTTCTGCAGCTCGCGCACGTTGCCGGGCCAGGCGTATTCGCGCATCGCGCGGATGGCTTCGGGCGTGAACGAAAGGCCGGTGCGCCGGTTCTCGGCGCCGAAGCGCTGCAGGAATGTCTTCGCGAGCAGGATCGTGTCGTCGTCGCGTTCGCGCAGGGCGGGCAGGTTGATCTGGATGACGGCGAGGCGGTAGAACAGGTCCTCGCGGAACGAGCCGTCGGCCATCTTCTTCTTCAGGTCGGCGTTGGTGGCGGCGACGACGCGGGTGTTGACGGAGATTTCCTGCCGGCCGCCGACGCGTTCGATGTAGTGCTCCTGGAGGAAGCGGAGCAATTTCACCTGGATGGGCAGCGGGACCTCGCCGATTTCGTCGAGGAAAAGCGTGCCGCCTTCGGCGCTTTCGATGCGGCCCTTGCGTTGGGCGTGGGCGCCGGTGAACGAACCCTTTTCGGGGCCGAAGAGTTCGCTCTCGATGAGGTTCTCGGGAATGGCGCTGCAATTGATCGCGACGAACGGGGCGTCTTTGCGCGCGCTGCGGCGGTGGATCGCGCGCGCCGTCATTTCCTTGCCGGTGCCGCTTTCGCCGAGGATGAGGACCGGGGCGTCGGTGGTGGCGACTTTGCGGATCGAGTCGAAGCAGTGCTGCATGCGCGGCCCGCTGCCGACGAGGTCCTCGAAGGTCTCGGTGGCGAGGAGGGACTGCACGCGCTGGTATTCGCGTTCGAGATCGGCGATCTGGTAGCAGCGTTTGAGGAGGAATTTGAGTTCCTCCATCTCGACCGGCTTGGTGAAGAAGTCGTAGGCGCCGAGGCCGACGGCCTGCAGGGCGTTCGTCTTTTCGCCTTGGCCGCTGACGATCACGACCTTCGCGTCGCTGTCGATCGCGAGCAGTTCGGCAAGGGTGGCGAGGCCCTCCTTGGGCGAGGCGGGTTCAGGGGGAAGCCCGAGATCGAGCAGCACCACGGCCGGGCGGTGCGTGCGGAAAGCTGCGACGGCGGCGGCGCGGTCTCCCACCAAAATCGGATCATACTCGCCGGTCAGGGCCCAGCGCATCTGGGTCCGGATCTCTTCGTCGTCCTCGACGAGGAGCAGTTTGGGTTTGGCGTTATTTTCCATGGAGCGGGAGAAAGACTTGGAAGGTGGTTCCTTGGCCCGGCGTGCTGGCGACAGTCATCCGGCCGCCGTGCGCCTCGACAATCATTTTGCTTTGGAACATGCCGATCCCCAGGCCGGTTTTCTTGGTGGTCTGGAACGGCCGGAACAAGGAACGCTGCATGAACTCCGGGCTCATGCCGCAGCCGGTGTCGGTCACGGTCAGCACCGCTTCCTGGCCGGCTTGCGCGGTGGCCAGACGGATGGAACCGGCGGAGGGTGTGGCTTCGATGGCATTGAGCACGAGATTGGTCACGACTTTGCCGAACTGTTCCTGGTCGAGCGGACAGGGCGGGACGGCTTGGAAGTCCTTGGTAATCGTCACGCCGGCGGGATTCTCCAGTCCCCGCAGCGAAGATTGGACCGCGGCGTTGAAGTCGACCGGCGAAAGGTTGAGGCTGAGGTCGTGGCGGAGCTGGCCGAGGCGGCTGATCAGCCGGTTCATGTGCGCGACGGTCTTGCCCATGCCGCGCAGCGCATCCTCGCGGAACGCGGGGTCGTTGAAGTGCAGGGGTAGGTTCTGCAACATCAGGTTGAGCGTGGAAGCGGCGTTTTTCAGATCGTGGACGAAAAACGCGGCCATGGTCTGGAACGCCTCGAGTTCCTTGGCCTGCATCAGGCGTTGCGCGAGTTGGACGTTGAGCAGCCGGGTGGCGACGTGGCCGGCCACGCACAACAGCATGTCCATGTCCTGTTCGGGAAACGAAATTCCGCTGATCCGGTCGCCGATCATGATCACGCCGGAAACCCGCCCGTGCCGGATGAGCGGGGCGCAAATACGATGCCCGCCGGTCGTGAACTCGCTGGGATGCCACCGCCGCAGCGCGACGGCCCACGGTTCCGCGGATCCTTCCACGTCGACGGGTTGCGGCCGGGCCTCGAAGTAGGCGAGGACGGCGGCGATCTCCGCCTTGGTGGGCTCGGCGGCGCGCGCCTTTTCGGCGGAAAGCGACGTGGAGGCGGCCACCGCGAAATCGTCCCGGGAGTCGTTGCCGAGCCAAATCGTCACCGAGAGGGCCTGGAATACCTCGGCCGTGAGCGTCACGACCTCGCGGCACAGCTCCGTCTGGTCGACCAACGCGGCCGTGCGTTCGGAGTAACGCCGCCAGATCGCCTGATAGTCGTACACGGGCCGTTGGAAGTGCCGGCTCACCATGCGGCGAACCAGCGACCGCATGCGGTCGGACTGGAACAGGACCGCGAGCAGCACGAGGGCCATGAACAGCACGAAGGCCTTCACCGCGAAGGCGGAGTCGCCGCCGAATTGGGATACGAACCGCGCGACCACCCCGACGCCGAGCAGGTAGACGCCCGCGAGCACGGCGATGAGCGAACCCTCGAGCACGGACTGGGAGGGATAGACCTCGGTGTCGAAGCGCGTGTTGCGGAACAGATAGCGGGCGATGACCGCCGTCGCCGTCAGCAGGGCGATGGAAGAAACCGTTTCCAGCGAGGCCGTCAGGCTGCGGTAGAGGACGGCCTGGCTCGTGGTGTACACCGCGGTGACGAAGACGATGCCCACGCCGAGCAGCATGAACTTGATGCGCCAGCGCAGCGTGCCCACCGAGGCCCGGTAGGTGCGCTCGAGGTTCATCAGCACCAGGACGCTGGTGGGCAGAAGCAGGCCGAACAACAGGGTGGCAGGCCAGCCGAGCACGAGGACCCAGCGCTCGGCGGCGTCGGCGTGGAGGGCGGCGAAGAGGTCGTGCCGGTAGCCGAGGGCGAGCGCCATCGGCACTGCCAGCGCGGCGGGCCAGACCAGCCTCCATTTGCGGAGAAACTCCCCGGAATTCGTCCGGGCGAACGGGAGGCTGAACACCAGCCAGGTGCCCGGGATCGGCGCAAGGGCGAGGAGGCGCCACTGCTGCCATTGTTCGCTTTCGCCGAGCGTCGCGGCCTCGAGGCTGAGGCCGCCCAGCACGCGCTCGGTTGCGAGCAGACATAGACCAAGCACGAAGGTCCAATCGGCGGTGCCGCGCCGCACGCGCAGGGCCCCGGCCACCGCGGCGGCAATCGCGGCGGCGGCGCTCACGTAGGCGAGGGAGGAGAGCGTCAGCAGTTCGGACACGGCGGAGGGTGGTTGCTCAGCGGGGCAGGGAGCGGGCGAGGAACTCGGCGACGACCCGGTGGCCCGCCGGAGTGAGGTGGCCGTCGTTCAAATAGTACAAAGGCGTCTTGGCGGCAGCGGCCTGGGTGCGCAGGTGGCCGGCGAGGTCGACGGTCGGCAGATCCGACTGCTTGGCGAGACGCAGCACTTCCTGGCGGAAATACTCCTGGTAGCGTCCCGAAAGGGTGTTGGGGTGCAGGGCGTGCGAACGGCCGGCAAGCACGGCGACCGCCAGCTCGATGTGGCGCTTTTCGGCCGATTGCCGGATGCGATCGAGCAGGCGACCGAAGAGTTCGACGGCGGGTTTGAGCCGGCGCGCCGCCAGTTCCGGCGGAAACGCATGGCCGCCGGCGGACTGGCTGAGGACGCGGAAGATTTCCGATTTCTGCTCAAGGCGGATGCGCCACGGCCAAGCCGACTCGTCGGGACCGAGGATGGCGCTGGCGAGACTTTCCGCCGGCGGGGCCGGCGGCGGCGGTACGGGCGAGTTGCGGAGGCGGAGGTCTCCGTCCTGCCAGACAAAATACGGCTTCGGGCTGCGGACCTGCAGCGGCGAGGCCCGAAGGTTGTCGAGCAGGTCGTTGCCCACGTAAACGACCAGCAAAATCCGGCTGGGCATGATCTGCACGACTTCGCGTTCGATGAGGAGCAACTGCTGGTCGGTACCGTACCCGGGGACCGCGAGATTGGCGAAGGCGGCGCCGCCCGGAGCGGCGGCGTCGAGCAAGTGCACAAAGGTCGCATCGTCGTTGACCCCGAACCCGAACGTGAAGCTGTCGCCGACGATCGCCGTCAGCGGCCGGCCGGGATCGCGTTGGGGGAAGGCGGTGTCGCCGCGGAAACCGAGCCGGTGCGTCGCGTACCGGACGGAAAAATCGCCGTGCCGGTGCTCCCCGCGCCAATTCGGCTGCAGCCGCCAGCCGAGCGCCGCGTCGTACTGGATCAACCCCGGTTCGAGGGCGTCGCTGCGGCCGATCCGGGTTTGCCGGAACTGGAGGAACCATTCGAGCGCGATGGCGGCGGCGGCGCAGGCGCAGGCGAGCGAGACGAGGCGGAAGAGCCACACTTTGCGGGCCGAGAGGCCGGCCGGGGCGGGCGTCGGTCCGGCGGCGGGGGCGGAAAGTTCGGGTTCCATTCAGAACATCCGGTCCAAGGGACCGGGGGCGTCGGCTTTCTTCCAACGGGTGGTGGCCGCGGGATCGAGGCGCAGGGCCAGCGGGTCGTAGCCGCCGGCCCGCAAGATCCAGCCGAGCGGAGTCAGGATCAGGAAATAGCAGAGTCCGAGCACCAGCGGCCCGACGCGGTCGCCGAGCCATAGGCTCACGCGCATCGAAATCTCGTACGGCCGGCGGAGTGCCGCGGGGAAACGCAGTCCCGTGCCGGCGATCGCCGCGGCAACGGCCAAGGCTGTCCAACACACCGTCGGCGCAATCCGACCGCTCCAGCCCAGCCAGATGCCGACGCCGGCCAGCAGGGCGGAGAATTGCAGGGCGAACCTGCGCCAGGCGGCGGGCTGGGAGGGAAAGGACGTTGAGGACGAGGACATGGTTGGGATCAATCCGGCGCGAACGCCGGTTTGGCGGGAACGGCGGCGGCGGGCTGGGCCGTGCGTTCGAGGAGGAAATTCCCCACGACGAGAAAGTCGATATGTGTGTGCACGAAGCAGCGGAACGCGTCGTCCGGCGTGCAGACGATCGGTTCGCCGCGCACGTTGAACGACGTGTTGATCAGCACCGGGCAGCCGGTTGCGGCGGCGAAATGCTGCAGCAGGGCGTGGAAACGGGGGTTGGCCGCGGCGTCCACGGTCTGCACCCGGGCCGAATAGTCGACGTGCGTGACGGCCGGGATCGACGAGTGCGGGTGCTGGAGGCGGTCGAGCCCCGCGGCGGCGGCCGGCGGCGGCCGCCTGAGACCGGCCGCTACCGGCGCGACCAGCAGCATATAGGGGGAAGGTCCTCCGAGCTCGAAGTACTCCTCGGCCCGGTCGGCGAGCACGGCGGGGGCGAACGGGCGGAAGGACTCGCGGAACTTCACCTTCAGGTTCATCACCGACTGCATCCGCGGCGAGCGCGGGTCGCCGAGGATCGAGCGGTTGCCCAAGGCGCGGGGGCCGAACTCCATCCGGCCCTGGAACCAGGCCACGACCTTTTCCTCCGCCAGCAGCCGCGCCGTGGTCGCCAGAAGTTCCTCGTCACCAAGAATCCGATACACGGCGCCGCGGGCATCGAGACTGCGGCGGATTTCGTCCGCGGAAAACCCGGGTCCGAGCAGGGTGCCCTGCATCCGGTCGCCGGGACCGGCCGCGCGGCGGGCGGCGTCCGCCGGCCCGGGTTGGAGTTCGTGCCAAGCGGCGAGGGCCGCGCCCAGGGCGCCGCCGGAGTCGCC
>JACCDO010849489.1_pt1 | contig 10197 bp, 13 predicted proteins | sample 7446101 | NCBI WGS metagenome assembly JACCDO01 (sample SAMN15323440, study PRJNA562643) | freshwater metagenome | isolation source: river surface water | place: USA:Blue River Watershed | collected 2017-08-16
AAGTATTTAATGAATTAATAAACATATTAACAAAAGCTTGAAATCTTTCTATTATTTTATGTTGATTATTACATAATATAAGTGAATCATTTGTAAAAGTTCCTAGATTCCATCTTTTTCTTTGTGATAAAAAGTTTTTTAATTTTAATGGAACTTTAGTATATACTTTCGCATTTAATGTTTGTATTGTTTTAATATATGGTGTTAATTGAAACATTAAAGTTACGTGATTACGATCTTCACTAGCAGTTGATAATATTTGTCTATATATATTTGAACTAGAATCTGGTTTTTTATTAAATAAATCAAGAATCTCATCACCACATGTTTCCTTACAAATTCTAATTAATTGATTACATCCAGATAAACAATTTACCTTTTTAGTTATGGTAGATTGAAAATAACGTCTTAATAATTGTGCAGAATAATATTCTCCAAATTGATATAATTTTAGAGGATTAAAAATACTATCTTTCATATAAATATCAACAAAACCAACAGATGCTACTGTTTCTGCATCAGCTTTAATCATATCATTTACTAAATTATATATACACATTTCATGAAGTTCTGTATCAGCATCTGTTCCATAAATATAATCTATTTTATCATTTTCATCTCTATAATCGATATCTAATATTGTATTATCAATATGTTCAATACAACAATCTATAATAGAATTATCAGAATTTATAGATGTAGTGTCTTCAGAAGAAATTAAATTTTTAATAGAATTAATATTATCGACAGTTTTCATCAAAAATTTATTAGTTTTTGCTATAAATAAATTTAAAAATGATTTACTAAAATATTTCTCTATATCACATTGTGTATCTATATCGTATTCGGTTCTTCTATTATAATAATGTAAAATTCTTCTTATTAAAGTTAAACTATCTCTTTTACCAACATTTTTTTCTTTAACTATAATTACAAAACCATAATTATTCCTATAACCAAAATATATGTATAAGGGTTCAAATATATTATTCCATGTTTTATAAGCATTTAATACTTTATATGATTCAGAAATATATGGTTTAAAAATCTTTATAACATTTTTACTTGTTTCATTATTACCATCACATATTGTAAACAATATTTTTTTATTTGATAAATTTTTTTGATTGTATATTGAATTATAAGTTAAATTCAATTCATCAATAGTTTCATTATAACATGGTACAAATATTGCTAAATTGGGATCATTAGCATTAGTTATATAATATGTATTTTCCTTTGTAATAAATAGATTATATATCCAATTTATTAATAAACAAAAAACATAAAACGAATTCATCATAGTTGACAATGCTAATATCATTATAAAAATATACCATTTAGAATCATATATTATACTTGTTGAACTTAAAACAGTATTAATTATTAATAATATTGTTATTACACCATATTTTTGTTTTTCAAAAATATTCATTTAAAATATATATATATATTATTTATTATCAAATTTACTAATTCATTTTATTAAAAATATAAATATGTAAAAAAAATGAATAAATTTTTATATGATACTTAAGATATAATTTATATAATAATATATAAATGAGTAAATGGACAGAAGATGAAAAAAATTATATTATTGATAAATTTAAAGAAGGTAATTCTATTGAAGAAATTCATCAAATGGGTAAAATAAATAGATCAAAGTTTGCAATAGAATGTAAATTATATGGTCATATTTATGATATGCTTCAAAATGGAAAATCACATTCAGATGTAGCAGAAGAATTTAATATTTCAAAAAAAGAAGTTAAAAATATAGAACAAAAAACTTTTGAGATGCGAAGTAAAACAGATACAAAAACAATGTATACAAATGAAGGAGGTTATCAATATGGTGAAAATAAAAATATACTAGATCTTAATGAATTTCATCATATGAATAGAACTCTCAATACAGTTATTAGTTATTATGAAAATATTGATAGATTAAATAAATTAAAACAAAATAATGTTATAGAAGAAGACTTTTATAATGAGTTGATTAAAAAAATAAAAGAATTTACTTTTGATAAACAACAAATTATTAAATCACTTGATGTAAAACAAGAAGTTAAACAGGAAGTTAAACAGGAAGTTAAACAGGAAGTTAAACAGGAAGTTAAAGAAGAAGTTACAGAGAAAGTTAAAGAAGAGAAAAAAGTTTCTAATAAAAAATCTGATGATGAAGATAATGAGACACATAATAAGAAATATAAAAAGCGTATGATTTAGGCAACACTAAATTGATTTAATTCAATAAAATCACTTATTTCATCTGTTGTGGGTATTCTACCATATTTTTGTTTAAATTTTTCAATAAAATCAGCTTTCATAATATTTTCAGTATTATCAGCTACACCAATTTTAATTATAGTTTCATCAAATTGTTCTTCTTTCTTTTCATAAACTTTACTTGACATAATATATCCTGCAATTTCTGGTTTAATTAAATCAATAGTATTACGATAAACAGATTTAAATTCATTTATAACAGATGTTGGAATGTCGGGGGACAATTCAACTAATCTATCATATTCTGTCATAGCACTATTAAATACATCGTGTTTATTAGATCTTTCACTTGGATTTTTTTGTAACTCTAATTTAACTGTTCTATTAAATTTATCCCAACTTCTTGCAGCGATATTATGACCTTCTTTTAATTCGGCAGTTTTTAAAAACTGTGCTACAGTAGATATAATCGCGGCAATAATATTAAAACCACCAACAACTAAACTAGCATAACCTTGATATTCTTGTGATGGAATTCTTTGGAGAGCAAAGTTAGCAGCACCTGTCAAAGTTGATATAATTATTACTGGGATCATTAATTTAAAATATTGTTTTTTGTATACTTTATATGATTTTTCATGTAACCATTTAAAACAAGCTGATTTGTCAACCCATTCTTTTAATATTACATCATCATCTTTTGTCCAATCGACATTTTTTTGTTTATCTTTTTGCAAATTTTGTTCAACATTCTGTTCACCTTCTTGATTCATTATTTATATATAAATATGAGTAAATATAAATAAAATATGGATAATTTTTACTTATTCGATTAGTTAACTTAATTTTCATCTTTTGAAAAAAATAAATCACCATCAGTATTTTTAGTATTACTTGCAGCACTCAAAATTTCGCTTGTTTCTTCATTATAATTAACTTGATCAGCAATAGTTTGTGCCATATTTTTATACTTTTCTGATAAAGCAATATGAATACCTATTATACTTTCTAATATTTTAACAAGAATACTATAATCTACATTAATACGATCACTTTTACCATTTAAATCCATAACAAATGTTTGACCTAATACACCTTTATCTGTTTTATTTTGAATATCTAATAAATTCATTTTAATTAATTCTCTTGATAAGTATAATTCATTTAATCTTTTAGTTAAATTATCATAAATTAATACAACATCATCTAAACTATATTTATTTACACCAATTTCATTATATATAGTAATATGACTGTAATATTGTTTTTTTATTTCATCAAATATTTTCAATTCATTTGATATTGGTGTAGGAGATCTAACATTTTCAGAAAGAGATCTAATACATTTTTTTAATTTTTTAAATTCTTGTGTTTCTGATGATATTTTTTCACAAGAATTCCAAATTTTTACAACTGTATCTTTATTTTCTTTAAAAATTGTTAAAATAATTTTTGTAACTTTATTATACAATTTAAATAAATCTCTGTAAAACTTTTCAATATTCATATCAAATGTTTTGCTTATATAATCATATTCATTTTTTGTAATATTAATTTGATGTTTAATATCATCAACATAAATAGAATAATTTAATGAAGACATATCAATTGAATTGATGTAAATATTATGTACACCTTCTAAAACTTTAATATCTTCAGATATATTTTTTAAATTTGTATGTATCGACTTATAATTCTCGATTATTTGATTATATTTTGATGTAATATCATTTAAATCAGGTATAGTAAAAACAGTACTCATATATAATATTATAATTAAATTTTATATATTTCAGGATAATATCATTTTAAATAATTTATTTCAATTTAAGGGGCTTATCATTTTTATTAATTGTTATTTCTATGTCATTTTTATTAAAAAATTCAAGTACATGTACAAATTTTTTATTATCAATATATTTATTATCTATTAATTGTATTACAGGAACTCCTTTTTTAATAACTACTTTAAATTTTTTATTATATTCTTTTAGTAAATCAGCTATATCGTGAGATACATTAATAATTTGACTGAGTTCAGGTAATTCAATATTATTTGATTCTAATTCATTATATAAATTATCAAATATACTTTTTGAATAAATTGTAAATAATTCTTGTGCAACAGCTTTACTCTTATTGTTACTTATTTTATAATTTTTATACACATTTTTTAAAAAATTAAATGAATAACCGGATACAAATCCTGTTAAAAAACCTAAAAATATTCCACCAAAAAAGTTATACATATAATTATATAAATTATTATTTATTTATATAATTTTAAATATAATTTACATAAAACGTTTTGCAAGTACTCCTAATTTTTTTCTTAACCCCTTTTGAAAAAATAAAATTGTATAAGTTAATGGAATTGCAGTATTTATTTCTTTTAATCTATAATGTCTATAACCTTTATAACCATCTAAAGGAAATGGTATTAGTTCAAACAGATTTTTAGTAAAATATACTAATATACCAATACAAGCAAATATTAAACATATTTCTATAAATATTTTAAATGAGCTCTTATTTTCATATACTTCTTTATTATATTCATTAAATAAACTACTTAATAATAATGCATGAATAAATGCTCCAAATACATAAAAACTAAATATATATGCTATATCTATTATTTTTATAAATCTTATAATAATTTCATTTTTCATATCTAATTTATTATTTAAATTATTACTTATTAATTTATTAAAATCTATTATATTTACTGATTTCATATCATTATATTTCATATTATAATATTATATTATATTATTATAATAAAAATTGTTAATAATAATATTTTATGATGATAATGACATCATAATATTTTTAAGTATTTGATATCCCTTCATACCCTTTAAATCATCAACATTTTTCCAATCAATTTTAAGATCTTTAACATTTAAATGTTTTAAATTTAATAAATTTGGAACTATTTTAATTGGATTATCTTTTAAATTTAGTATTTCAATATCATTAAAATTTTCAATAAAATCAATTTCAGAGAATTTATTATGTGACGCAATTAAATATTTAATATTTTTATTCATTTTTAATGGTGAAATATCTTTAATATTATTTTTTTGTAAATAAACATATTTTAATTTGGTATTATTCTTTAATGTATCAATAGATTCAAATTTATTTATACTAAGATCGATAGATATTAAATCTTTTAAACATCCCATATTTTCAATTGATTTAATATTATTATCAGAAAGATTTAAAATAGTTAAATTTGATAATTCTTCTAAATTTATTAAATCATTATCTATTTTAATATTTGATTTGTAATATAATTCTCTAAGGGTTTTTATTTTAACTATATCTGTTAATAAAATATTTTGTGATGATACAACTGATAAATATTCTAATCTCTCTAATAAAGATATACCTTTTATATCTGAATCTATTATTGTTATCTTTTTTAATGTTTTAATATCTTTTAAATTTTCAATAGAATTTATTTTACATCTATTAAATAAAATACTATGAATATTAAGTTTACAAAAATCTGTATTAACTTTATCAATATTAATATTATTTATCTCAACTGATAGAGATTTATCTTTTAAATTTGTTATAAAAGTATCATCTAGCTTAATTGTATTAACTGTAGAAGATGATTCACCTTCTTTTTCGCAATAAGTAAAATCGAAATTTTCTTGACCATTGTTCCAAAATAAACCAATGATGTATCCTGACATTATACTACTATTATAGAAAAAAATAATAATTTTCTAAAATAAAAATATTAAAATAAATCAAGAATTTTTATTAATTCGAATACAGATAGACTAATAAACATATTAATCATTGACATAGAAGCTCTTAAATGTGCTCCTTTATAAAGTTCTTTTATTGTCAAACCTTTATAATCTTTATTTGATTGTATTCTTGTTTTTATAGTATCAAAAGGATGTGAAATATATGCACCAATAGTTCCACCTATTGCTCCATAAAAAGCATTTTTATAAATAGATTCTGATTTAAAATATTCTCGAAAATTATAAACGCATGCAAGAAATATAATATTTCGTGATACATGGGGTATAAATCCTTTGTATAAAAATTTATTATTTATATTCATAACTTTATTAATTTTTAGTACTTCTACAGGCGTATCAACAAGCGTTTGACTAAAACCGGCACATATAGGAATTAAAAGGGGTGAATACGAGTTATATGGTTTATCTTTAAAATACATTTTGAAAAAATCTTGTGAATATAAGAAGATAGTTCTAGAAGGGATATTTCCAAGAGCTCTTGGAGTAAATCCTGCATAAAGATTTTTAAACTTATAAATGACAGGAGTTGATGTTTGATAATGAATTTTCATGACATCTATTGGTTGAGTTACACATACTTCAAATACAGAACTGATAAGAGCAGGATAGATTAAAGACATATATATTATTTTATTTATTAACTTTCTAAATAAGTTTATATTATATGTGATAAGTTTATCAACTTTTTTAAATATTAACAACATTTAATATTCCTATCAAAATAATTAAGAGTTCTTTTTTCATCCTTACCTAATTTTTTATCAACTAATATTCTTAAACTAGAATCAAAAAACTCACGTATACCTTCTCCTGTTTTAGATGATATTTCATAATATTTATACTGATTTAAATTTATAAATTCATTTAGTTCTTCTTGATTAATATTTTTACATTTAGATTTCATATCTAAAAATGTACCGATCAAAAACACAACAGTATTTTCATCCTTAATATCATTTATCATTTTTGCATATTTTTTACATTCTTGAAACGATGTTGTACTTGCTAAGGAAAAACACAGTAAGATACACGCCTTATTTTTAATGAAATTGGTAACAAGAGTAAAATATCTTTCCTGTCCAGCAGTATCATAAACCATCATTTTAATATCATAATTTGCATAACCAGAAATTAACTTTGAACGCATTTCAAATCCAATTGTATTATAAGAAGCATTTAAAAATAGATTATCAAAATATCTAACTATAAGAGAAGTTTTTCCAACCTCTGGAGGACCGACAATAATATACTCGAAAATTTTATTCATATATAATAAGTATAAAAATTTATTAAAAAAAATAAAAAAAATAGTTTATAATAATATATATAAATGTCTCTTGAAAAAATAGCTATGTTTTTTGTAATTATCGGCGCTCTTAACTGGGGTTTAGTTGGTGCCCTCAACCTCAACCTTGTTGAAAAATTATCAGGTGGTAATGCATCAGTTACCAAACTCCTCTACATCATTGTCGGTGTTGCCGCTTTATATGTTGCCATTAAAAAACTCGCCGGAAAGAAAAAGGCTCAATAAATAAATTTACTTTACTTAATTTAATTAATTAAATTAATTAACTTGGTAATTTATTTATAATATTATAAAATAATATTATAAAATAATAGTATAAAAATGATAAATAAACTATATATATTAAGTATATCCATTGTATTATTCGGTGGTATAAATTCGTTTTTAATTGGAAGCATAAATGTTGATATTATAAATAAAATATTTTCTTCTATTACAAAAAACAATGCAAAAACATTAAGTAGAATATCTTATTTAATAATTGGTATATGTACATTATATTTATTAATATTTCAACAAAGACAATTATATCTCTCATTTTTAAATGAAACTGTTATGCCATCATCAGTTTTTGAAAATGAAGTGCCATTTTTTACTAATATGAAAATTACAGTTGATGCTCCAAATGGAAAAAAAGTTATTTATTGGGCAGCTAATCCAGTAACTAAAGATCATGATAATATTGATTCTTGGCAAAAAGCTTATATGGGATTTACAAATGCTGGTACAGCAGAAGTAATAAATAATAAAGCAGAATTATCTTTTGCAAATCCAGTAAGATATAAAGTTAAGAAGTTTTTTATTAAAAAATTATTAGATCGTCATATTCATTATAGAATATTATATGAATCAGGTGAAATGAGTAAAATTTATACACAAAAATTAAAAAATGATTCTGATATTAAATTATAAGTTACTCAGTTTCTAGAGGCTTATCAATAACAATATCAATAACAATTTTAAAAGGATCACCATTTATTTCATTATTTGTTGGATCATAATTATATGTACCTATATATAAACCCCCTCTTATTAAAATTAATTTATTTTTTTTTTCTTCATCTGATTTAGGTTCGTTTATTTTATTTATTACAAACTCTAAATGTGATTTTTTATAATAATTGAATCCATTTGACAATTGTAGCGCTTGTGGTGCTTGTGGCGCTAGTTTTTTAATATCTAGTGTTTTTGCTTTTTCTGTTGGTGTATGTAAAATTGTTGTCTTTTCTATTATATATGGAAATGATTTTATAAAATAATCCGTATTAGCTATTGCTGGAGTTGGAGTTGGTGTTGGTGTTGGTGTTGGTGTTGGAGTTGGAGTTAATTTTGATTTTATAAATTGTGTCGCAGCACTAATATCTTTACTGGTTAATTTTCCTTTTGGATCAATAACTTTTTTTCCTGGAAATCTAATATTTATATTACTATATTGTGTAATACTATCTATATCCTTTTGATTTACAAAAAATATTTTTAAACCATGTTCACCACCTTCTTGTTTATTTTTAAGATATTTTGCTTTATATTTTAAATATTTTTGTTCATAATTCATTTATAATAATATAAATATATATTATTATAATTTTTAATTCATATTTTTATTTAATGTTTTTTAGATCCCTTTTTTGATCCTTTCTTTGATCCCTTCTTTGAACCTTTTTTAGAACCTTTTTTAGAACCTTTCTTTGATCCCTTTTTAGATCCTTTCTTTGAGCTAGCTCTTGAAAGATCTTTGGCTTTTGAAAGATATTCAACGACAAATTTAAGTTCCTTTTGTTTTGATAATTCTTTAATAAGATCGGCTTTTGATAAAGTCTTTTCATCAACTTTATCACCCATTTTAGTTTTAAGAACATATTTATCATCTTTCTTAGCTACTACTACTCTAACTTCTTGTTTGTTATCCTTGTGGTAATATTTAGCAGTGAAGCCTTTTGATCCATGGATAATGAATTCTTCGTGTGTTTCTCTTTTGTCACCTTCGACATGTTTGTTTATTGAACTGTGTAAATAATTTACTGCACTCATTATATAAATTCTATATATAAAAAAACAAAAAAAATATTCATTTTAAATAAAATTTATTTTCTGTTCTTTTTAAAAAAAACGAATATTATTATTGATATAATTATTAAAATAATTATAACACTTGCTATATTATCTTTTTTATTATATTGTTTATTTTTACAACCACAACTATTAACATTATTAAAATGTTCACTTCTTTCATATTCATTCATATCTATTCCAGATGATGATTGATATGGATCTGTTTTAGGATCATAATTACATAATGAATTTTTAACACATAATCCAGAATTACATTCACATATTCTTGATGAACTTAACATTATATATAATTATTTATATATTTTTTTAAAAAAGATCTTTATTATTTAATTAATTTATTTTTATCATCATTATGAATATCTATATCATATAAAATATCGTTATCTGTACTATTTTCTATGTTGTTATTTGTAATATTAGTATTTGTATTAGTATTATTATCATTATTTATGAATGTCGAATTTTTTTCATCAATACTATTATTATCAATATTATCAATATTATTTAGTGGTAAAATAAATCCTTCCTTTTTCTTTTTATAATCCGCAATAATCTCTAATGCCTTATAATATCCTATAAATATAGATGATAATACAGTAACAACATTATTAATCAACATTAAAAGACTATTAACCTCTATAGCATATCCTATCCAAATTACATTACCAACAATTCTTAAAACTAAAAATGTTGTACTAAAATCTTTTGTAGATTTTCTTTTATATGTTGTAACCATTTGAGGAATATTATAAAATAAATTAATTATATTTGCTAAAACTAAGAAAACATTCA
>JACCDO010510898.1_pt1 | contig 10196 bp, 4 predicted proteins | sample 7446101 | NCBI WGS metagenome assembly JACCDO01 (sample SAMN15323440, study PRJNA562643) | freshwater metagenome | isolation source: river surface water | place: USA:Blue River Watershed | collected 2017-08-16
AACGATGGAGACTCTTTTCCTTCAAATTCGGCTTCCCCTGCTTCCCCTGTTTGCTCTACAAAAGCGATCAGTCTTGCCTTTTCTTCCGCAAAGTTCTTTTCATTTTTAATTCGGAAGGCAGGGGCTGTGGGGAGGTTCTTTTTGTAGGGAACTTCGTTGACCACTCCTTTTTTGACAAAGTTTTTCAAGAGAAAGCGCATCACGGGATTTGCTTTGGGATGCTTGTCCGTAAAAGCCATTTCGTAGGCTACGCAGCAATGCGCGAGCATTTGGTCTACCGACATTTTGCCCCACAGGGCAGGGCTTTCAGGGGTTAGTGCTTCGATTCGATGGATCAATTCAGCGGTAACTGCTGGGTCAAATACATTTTTCATGGGTGTTCGAGTTAATCTAAACTAATGCGTTCCGACTTCGGGTATTTCACCTCGTAGCGCAGGGTTAATTTTTGTTGTCCTCCTGGAGCAAGGGTGATTTCCCAAGTGACAATTCCGGTCACTGGGTCTAAAGTTCCCCCACCGAGTTCCTCGGAAGTCACTTCAATACTTGAATTGACAGAAATAGGGATTTGGTCTTTGACCTGGAGGGTCACGGCCTGGGATTTGTTGTTTTTTAGGGTGATCTCATAGCCACGGCTTTCGGTGATGTTGGAGCCAATGGTCCGTTTTTTGGAAAATTGGTCTACTTTCTCGCGCTGCATCACGAGGGATCGGTCCCGTCCCATGGAGATCTGAAGGGTATCTTGGAGCGCGGCTGGGTTGAGAATGGATCTTCCCACAAAGCCATCTTCGAAGTAGAGATTGCTCTCTCCCTCTAAGAGGTTATACTGACTCCAGTCGGCCATTTCGGCCAAAAGGAAGGCGTCTTTATCTAGTTTGGGGATGGCGGTGTAGCGGTAGCTGGCCGGAATCTCGTAAGTTTTCAAATCGACAAGGGTGCGTTCCCCATTGGTTTTGATGGAGTAGGGTTCGGCTACTTGAATTTCTACGGTCGTTTGGTTTTCGACGAAGTTGGTCATAAGGGGAGCAGCATCCATAGAGGTTTCAAGGGAGGCACCTAATGCCCTCTTTTCCATTTGCCGGTAACTTCCTGTGACGACTACCTCAGATAGCGTTTGGGTATCTTGCATTAAGGTCACATTCAAACTAGATCTTCCTTGGATTGGAATTTCTTCCATGCGCATCCCGACAAAGGAAAACGCTATCGTTTTGGCTGTTGTAGGTAAGGTAAGAGAATACCGGCCTTCCATATCCGTAGTAGTTCCGATTGTAGTCCCTTTTACCAAGACAGTAGTACCAGGAAGAGGTTGTCCCTGCTCATCCAGGACTATACCGCTAATGCTGCCAGGGGTTTGAGGCAGGGCAAATTTATTGACCGTGGTATATCGGGCATAGTTGAGTTCCCACTTCTCAAGGATTGGAGACTGTCCACTTTGGTTTGGATTGGCATTTGAAAAGCGGAGTTTGACGTTTTTCCAATCTGCTCCTGTATTTTGGAATACCTCTGCCTTGTACTGCAATTGAAGCGGCTCGGTAATCGATTTGACACGCACGTCGTATTTGGGGTACCAACCCGCATTGGACACCAGGTAATTGATTTGAAAGGTGGCAGGACCAGCGTTGGTTGCTTTTACACGGATTCTGATTTCCGCCTTCGCTTTATCGTCACTTTGTTGCAGCGCATAGAGTTGATTCCGAAGAGTCTCAATTTCCTGGTTGTTTTCGGCCAGTTGCGTATTGATTTGCAATTCCTCGTTGGCTATTTTGGTGTGTTCGGCATCGAAAAAGTCCAAGGTGGCTTTGAGCGCAGTCATGCTCGTGCCTGCCTGGCTGCTGCCAATGCTTTTGTTGGCCGAAAGAACGCTCATTTTAGTACCAAGCACTTGAATCCGATTGCGTAAACTGCTTTGGCGTTTTTCAATTTCTTCGATTCCTTTTTCAAGTGCTTTTGCTTGTTCTCCTTTCTCTTTTTCGTGGAGAAAATCCAGGCGCTTGTTGACCGCCTGTATGGTAAAGTTGCCCTGTCCTTTCACTTGAATACTTTTTTCATCTAGAAAGGGAGAGAGTCCCTTGACCAGCAGCACGGATTCTCCGGCGGGAAGGGTACCGGTTGCCGTTTCAAATACTTGTGCCCCCGACAAGAATAGGGTGACCTCTTTGATCTGGTTGGTAAGCGTCATTTCCTTGAGGTCCTGTGCAAATCCTTGGAGGGTGAAGCTGCTTAGGAGGAGGGAAAAAAGTAGTCTTTTCATAAGAAGTAGAGTTGGTACTCAAAGAAGCAAATTATTCACTTAAACCCAAGGCTTGGTCTTTAATTCTTTGAAGACGTAGAAAATTCGTTTGGGGTTTGCGGTGGATGATTAGTTTTGTGTTGGAAACCCGTACTGCATGACCCTTTTTCAAAGTATCCTGATTGCCCTAGTCGAAGGACTTACTGAATTTCTCCCCATTTCCTCCACGGGACACATGATTTTGGCCTCCACAGCCATGGGAATTCATGAGGATGAATTTGTCAAGACCTTTGAAGTATTTATTCAATTGGGGGCCATCTTGGCCATTGCCTTGATGTACATCAAAAGGTTCTTCCGCAATCTGACCATTTACTTCAAGTTGATTACCGCATTTCTACCTACTGCAGTAGTTGGGTTTTTGGCCTACGATTACATCAAGGCCTACCTATTCAGTCCCATCGTGGTGTCGGTTTCCCTGATTTTGGGTGGGATCATTCTAATTTTTATCGATAAAAAAGTAGCCGCTCAAGGCAGTACTGTGCTGGAGGTGGAAGATATTTCCTACAAAAATGCCTTCTTCATCGGGCTCTGCCAGTGTCTATCCATGGTGCCCGGCACCTCTCGGGCCGCTGCCACCATTATTGGGGGGGTATTTAATGGCTTGGACAAACGGCAGGCTACTGAATTTTCCTTCTTGCTTGCCGTGCCTACCATGCTTGCCGCTGGGGGATATGATCTCTTGAAAACGGATCTAGCCTTCACGAGCGAGCAATTGATGCTGCTGGGAATTGGTTTTATTGTTGCCTTTGCTTCGGCTTGGGGAGCGGTGAAACTATTTTTGACCTACGTCTCTACCCATGGCTTTACCTCCTTCGGCTGGTACCGAATCGGCCTCGGGATAGTGTTCTTAATTTTGATGTGGGGAGCGGATTTGTAAGGATTTTCTGCTAGTCTCACCCTAATCAAAAAGCCCTGACAGTAAACTAGTCAGGGCTTTTTGATTGAAAATAAATAGGCCTACTTCCGATTCTTCACATATTTTTCAAGCCAGCTGTCCATTTCCCAAAGGGTATGAAGCACGGATTCCTTGCCCGCATAGCCATGGCTTTCGTGAGGGAGGAGCACCAATCGGGTCGTCGCGCCATGTCCTTTGAGGGCATTGTAGTAGCGCTCGGATTGGATGGGGAAAGTACCCGAGTTGTTGTCTGCCTCCCCGTGGATAAGCAGGATTGGGGTCTTCACTTGGTGGGCAAAGGAGAATGGAGACATGTTGAAATATACTTCAGGGGCTTCCCAGTAGCTACGCTGCTCGTACTGGAATCCAAAGGGAGTCAGGGTACGATTGTAGGCTCCACTTCTGGCGATGCCAGCGGCAAAAAGTTGGGTGTGGGAAAGTAGGTTGGCGGTCATGAAGGCGCCATAGGAATGTCCGCCCACTGCGATGCGCTTGCGGTCTCCAATGCCCATGTCTACCACCTTATCGATGGCCGCTTCCGCGTTGGCTACAAGCTGCTCGATAAAGAAATCGTTGGGCTCCTGCTCGCCTTCCCCTACGATGGGCATTTCGGTTTGGTCCATGATTGCATAGCCACGAGTCACCCAGTAGATCGGGGAACCCCAACTGAGGCGTGTAAAAGTATATTTGGAGCCTCTCACCTGGGCGGCATCAGCCGCAGACTTGTACTCTCGGGGATAGGCCCACATGAGTACCGGTAGCGCGCCATCTTTTTCTGGGGAGTATCCTGCGGGAGTGTAGAGAATCGCGGAGAGGTTGAGTCCATCTTTCCGCGGGTAGGTTACTAGTTGCTTTTGGATGCCTTTCAGGCTTGGGTAAGGATCTGCAAAGGCGGTGATTTGCTTGGGAGCAATTCGCTTTTTGGTGTGGCGTACCCAGTAGTTGGGCTGGGTGTCCGTCCCTTCCTTGATTGTGATGAAGGAACTCGCATCCGCATTGAGCACTTTGGTGACGCGTTCGTAGAAAGGAGCCTGGGATCTCCAAAGGATTTGCTGTTCTTTGGTCTTGCTGTTGAAGGTGGAAAGAAAAGGCATATTGCCTTCTGGACTTCCCCCCTCGGAGGTCATGTAGACCAAGTCCCCTTTTCGGAGAATAACACGTCGACCATAGGCATTTTCAGTGAAAAGTGGACTGCCTGGATCATTGTACAGGTCGTCCGAGGAGCGCTCGATGATGGTTCGAGGGGCTTGACTTGGAGTTCCAGGTTGGAATACGGATACTTTTTCGGTACGGCTCGCGGACCAGCGTTCGCTCAGCAAGGCGAAGGTATCGTCAGACCAGCTGATGCCTCCAAAGCGGAGGGTAGTGCCTACTAATTTTTGTTTCTCTTGTGTGAAGGGAGCTGTCAGCGTGTACACATGGTCTCTTTCGGCTACCTTCACTTTAGGATCACCCTTGTCCTGAGCCTCTGCCCAATACAGGGTAGCCGGGACATCTGCACGCCAGTTGACGTTACGAATGCCGCTTACCGTGGCATTAAATCCACTGGGACGAACTTCATCCAAGCCAATTTGGGCGATGGTTTTGAGGAGGTCACCTCCATTGCTCCAGACCTCTACCGTGTAGGGAAATCGGTCTGCAGGCACGAGGTAGGAAAAAGGAGTTTGGATGGTCTCTACCAAAATGTAGTTTTTGTCAGGGCTTAAAAGCATAGACTTGATCATGCCCGGTTTGCCTAGGGGCTTTTTGGTCCCATTTACCTCCACCTGCATCAGTTGGGAATCCATAAAGTAGGCAAATAATGCCTCGTCGTGTGGATTGGCAAGCAAATCTTGGTAGGTACGGCTTGCGGCGGCTTTTCCAGAAGTTTCCTGAATGATCGGGCCCACAGGTGCAAGTGGTGCTTTGGGCATTGCGCCTCGAGCGGGGTTGATGGCTTTGATGATTAGGCTGGTATTGGAAAGCCATGCCACCGAATTTCCCATCACTTGGTTGAGAATGGGTTCGGTGAGTTTTTTTGCCTCGTAGGTACGCATGTCCACTACCCAAAGGCTGATGCCTTGTGCCTCGGTTTGGGTAAAGGCTAGGTAGGCTTCGTCCAAGGAAAAGGTGAAGCCATTCATTTTAGGGTTGGCGGGCAGTCCTTTCACTTGAATCTCCTCACCGGTCTCCGTTTTTTTCACGATCAAATTGGTAAATCCGCCTGTACGGCTTGGTCCGGAGGTGCTTGGATTTATTCGTATGCCCGCAATGCGAAGTTCGGGCTGTGCAAGGTCTTCAATGCTGGGTGCTTCGCTCCGCTCCTGGATCAATAGTATCGACCCATCCCGAGAAAAGGATACGGATGGAGTGGCTGGCGCATTGAAGAGTTCCGCAATGGAGGCAGGGGGAGTTTGGTAGGTACCTTGTGCAAACAAGGGTTGTCCGATAAATAGGGCAAGTGCTACCCCTAAGAAACGGGTGAAGGCAATTTTCATAAGTTGTCGACTAGATGGGAATGACAAGGTACTAGAAATCCTGATTTCAAAAAATGGGGCCCCCAGTAAAGCAAAAAAAAGGCTCAACATCCGTTGAGCCTTTTGAATCAGATCTTTAGTTTTTATTTTCCTTTTGCACCAATGGATACCATCGCGCAACGGAAACCAATGTGGTTGGTGGAGGAGTCCTGGTGCATGAAGCGGCGTGCTCCTGGTGCCAACCAGTAGGTGACATCTCTCCAAGAACCTCCCTTGTATACTCGGATAGAGTCATTCAATAGAGAGGTTCCATACGTATTTTTCTCATCGAATACACCGTCTTTACGAAGTGGATTGAGGTCATCTGCATCTTGGAAGGAAAGAGGACGGTATACATCATATACCCACTCATTCATGTTTCCAGCCATGTTATACAAGCCAAAATCATTAGGTGCCATGTCGTACACGTTGGCCGGGAGGATCTCCCCATCGTTGGTTTCTGCACCTGCAATACCTGCATAATCTCCTCTGCCACGCTTAAAGTTGGCTAAGAAATCTCCTTGCTTACCCCCTTTTTTGCCACGGCCATCGTAGGGATTACGAACCCCTCTGCCATCCCAAGGGTAAATTCGACCATATTCTTGGTTTTCATCCAAGTACTGGGTTCCAATCATCGCTTTTGCCGCATATTCCCATTCAGATTCGGTAGGAAGTCTAAATTCAGCAATCACTACCCCTCGCTCGATTAGCTGGGAACGGGTAAGAGCAGAGTCCAAACCTTGTCGATCCACCTCAATTTTTTGTACGTATTCGGTTCTCCATTTTGCATATGCATTAGCCTGAGACCAAGATACCCCTGCCACTGGGTAAAAATTAAATCCTGGGAATCTGAAGTAGTAGGACTCATAGACGTCATTGAAGGTCATGGCTCCTCTCCAAACTTTCTCAGAAGGTTCCAATTTCGCTAAATCTTGTGGGCTTAGCTTCTTTTTCATGGCGAATAAAAACTCTTTGTAATCGTTATTGGTCATTTCCGTTTCATCCATCCAAAAGGTGGAAATCGAAACCGTACGCTCCAAATTGTCACGGAAAGCCATCACGTCTTCTTCCTGGGATCCAAGTATGGCACGGCCTCCTTGGATCAACTTTAAGTTAGGACCAGGAATTTGTTCTGCTTTTTTGGCTACAAAAAACTGGGTTGAATCATCCGCATTAAAGGAAAAATCAGCACCAGTAGTGGCACTACGTTTTCCAGGAGCACCAGCAGTTCTTCTGCCATAGGTGTTGTTTTTTTGGCAAGAGGACAAAACTGTGGCTGTCACAAGTGTCAGGGCAATGGCCCAGCTCCTCCATGTATTGGGTAGACGCATAGGTGAAATGTGTTTGGTCTATTTCTGTTGCTAATATACGAGGGCTTAGGGGATCGCACCAAAGCCGATTTAAAATTGTTATTTTCTGTAGGCCTCTAGCAATGAAGGAAAAACCTTCAAATTCTGATCGATGCGCCTACAAAAGTAGGATAAATTATTAAAGGGAAGCCCTTTTACTCAGTTGTACTACCAAATCCTCTACTTCTTGCTTGGCTCACTGCTGGATTTACTGGGTAATCAACCCATTTTTAGTGCTCCAGAGGCCGCATTTTAGGCAGTTTTCATTTCCTTAAGCAAATGCTGTGCCTTTTGTATGTTGAGGACCTGATCGATGCTGAGAATTAAACGATTTTTGTGTTCTTTTATTTTACATGACTTGGGATGGAGTTGCACAAATTTCATGATGTTGCCAAAAACAGCCGAACTGTAGTAGCTCTCCTTGCTCGAAGGGAGTAGGTAACATTTCATCTGAGCCGCCTTCAACACCAATTTTTCGATTCCCAATTCTTCTGCCTGCCAGCGTAGTCGTACGGTTTCCATCAAGTCTTGAACGGCTTTTGGAAGTGGACCAAATCGATCTTGGAGCATTTGACCAAACTGATCCAATTCCTCTTCTTTTTCAAGCCCGTCCAACTTGGAATACAGCCCCAAACGCTCGCTGATGTTGCTGACATAGCTCTCCGGAATGAGCAGCTCTAGGTCGGTTTCTATGGTGCAATCCTGCACGAGTACTGCAACCTTTTCTTTGAGGTCCTCTTCAAACAAGGCGGCAAATTCATTTTCCTTCAGTTCCTGTACAGCCTCGTCCAAGATCTTGTGATACATCTCAAAACCCAGGTCTGTGATAAATCCACTTTGCTCCGCACCCAACAGGTTGCCTGCCCCACGGATATCCAAATCCTTCATGGCCACTTTGAAGCCATCGCCCAAGTCGGAAAATTCTTCCAGGGTTTGAAGTCGCTTTCGCGCTTCACCCGTAAGCCCAGAAAGTGGACTGGTGAGCAAGTAGCAAAAGGCTTTTTTATTGCTCCGCCCAACTCGGCCGCGCATTTGGTGGAGGTCGGAGAGGCCAAACATGTGGGCTCTATTGATCAAAATGGTATTTGCATTCGGAATATCTAAGCCCGACTCGATGATGTTGGTGGACACTAAAACATCGTATTGGTGGTTGATGAAGTCCACCATGATTTTTTCCAATTTGTCCCCATCCATTTGTCCATGGGCGCCGATGACGCGGGCATCTGGAACCAATTTCAAGATGAGGTTGGCAATGCTATCAATCTCTCCTACTCGGTTGTGCACAAAAAACACCTGTCCCCCGCGTCGGAGCTCGTAGGACACTGCATCTCGGATCACTTCTTCTTCGAAGGTCTGCACCTCGGTAGTTACCGGCTGCCTGTTTGGCGGAGGAGTCGCGATGACCGAAAGATCGCGGGCTCCCATCAAGGAAAAATGGAGCGTACGTGGAATCGGAGTGGCCGTCAGCGTAAGCACGTCTACATTGACCCGCAGGTTTTTCAATTGGTCCTTCACCTTGACCCCAAACTTTTGTTCCTCGTCGATAATCAGCAATCCTAGGTCCTTGAACTCGACGTCTTTGCCGACGATTTTATGGGTACCAATGAGGATGTCAATTTCCCCTGTAGCGACTTGTTCCTTGATGGCTTTGATGTCCTTGGCCGATCGAAATCGGTTCAAGTAGTCTACCTTGACGGGAAAATTTTCAAGCCGTTCTGACAAAGTTTGGTAATGCTGCATCGCTAAGATGGTGGTAGGCACCAGTATGGCTACTTGCTTTCGGTCGTTGACGGCTTTAAAGGCAGCACGGATCGCTACTTCTGTTTTTCCAAAGCCCACATCCCCACACACCAGTCGGTCCATGGGGTACGATTTTTCCATATCCGCCTTTACATCGGCAGTAGCGGCCGCTTGGTCAGGAGTATCCTCGTACAAGAAGGAGGATTCCAACTCCACTTGAAGTACAGAATCCCGTGAGAAGGCAAAACCAGGCGCAGACCTGCGCTTCGCATAGAGTGCAATGAGGTCCTTGGCTATGTCTTTGACCTGCTTTTTGACCCGTGCTTTTTTATTATCCCAGTCCGGGGAGCCCAACTTGGACATGGATGGAGCCTGTCCTTCCTGTCCAGAGTACTTGGAAATCTTGTGTAGGGAATGGATGTTGACGTAGAGGAGGTCGTCGTCTCGAAAAATTAGGCGAACGGCTTCTTGCATTTTGCCGCTCACATCCACTTTTTCAAGCCCTGCAAATCGGCCCACTCCATAGTCCACATGGACTACATAGTCTCCAGGATGGAGGGCCTTGATTTCTTTGAGAGTAAGGGCCTTGGAGGCGGTAGACTTGCTTTTGGATTTGTAGCGGTGAAAGCGCTCAAATAGCTGGTGATCGGTGTAGCAGACAAGTTTGGTCTGCTTGTCCACAAAACCCTCTCGCAGGCTGAGGAGCATGCTTTGAACCTGCAAGGTGGGGTCCAATTCCTGAAAAATTCCCTGCAATCGGTCGATCTGCTTTTCGTTTTCTGCCGTGATGAGGTTGAGGTAGCCTGCCTTTTCGTTGTCTCCCAAGTTGGCCACGAGCAGGTCGAAATTCTTATTGAAGGAAGGTTGTGGCTGACTCTCCCAGCTGACTTTGGTAGCGTTTTTCAAGTAAAATTGCCTGCCGAACTCTACTACGGAAAACTTTTTAGCGGCCTCGTTAAACTGCGCTCCTTGTTCAAAAACCTGTTCGGGCTGCAGCACAAGTGCTCCTGACATACTTCCTCCCGATAGCTGCGCAAAAGCCTGTACAGCTTTTTGGTAACACTCGTCCATCACATCGAGTGTGAGTTGGTAGTCTTTGATCCAGAGGAGGGCGTTTTCGGGCAAAAAAGTCAAAAAGGACTGCCGCACTTCTTGAAGAAGGCGAGTTTGCACGTTGGGAATTAGGGAAATAAAGTCAACGGCTTGTAGGGAAAGCTGGGTCTCTGGGTCGAAGGTGCGGATGCTTTCAATTTCTTTTCCAAACAATTCCAGTCGGTAGGGAAACTCATTGCTGAAGGAAAAAACATCCAAAATTCCTCCTCGAATGGCAAATTGGCCTGGTTCGTAGACAAAGTCTGTTCGCTCAAAGTCATAGGAGGTCAGAATTTCAGTAACAAACTCTAGGTCTACGGCCTCGCCTACCCGTGCAA
>JACCDO011404025.1_pt1 | contig 10195 bp, 12 predicted proteins | sample 7446101 | NCBI WGS metagenome assembly JACCDO01 (sample SAMN15323440, study PRJNA562643) | freshwater metagenome | isolation source: river surface water | place: USA:Blue River Watershed | collected 2017-08-16
AATAATGTAGAACATATATAAAATTTTGATATTAAATTAATTTTAAAATCTTCTGGATTATTAGAAGGAGGTATATATTTAATTGGATACTCTTGATCAAGAGTATTATCTACTAAATATATTGCAAGATTTGTCATAAATGTATACATTATTTTTTTTAATTTATCCAAGTAATCAGCGTTTTCAGCATTAGTATATGTTTTTCTAAACATACCTTGAGTTGGTGGATTACGTTGTGGTAATAACGCTCCTGTAAAATCTATTATTTGTTTTTGCAGAGACATTCTATGTCTTTAAAACTACTTATACACTAGGTTTAGTTTCTACTATTCTATAATCCGGGTCAATTGTATTATATGCAGTTTGTTCACCCAAATATGCACTAAGTGCTTTCATTTCTGTCTTACATTTGCGTGCAATCTGCAACGACTTTGCCGATCGCATTCCAATTAGTAGACTATTTGTCGCAAACGTTGTCACAGTTTTGTGTCCATCAAAATACTGCCCCATCAACACAGCACTCATAATTGCAATTAAGAGTGCCAAGCCACCAGCCACACTAAATGCAATTGTATAATCGCGGTTCTTCTTCATAAATGACCGCTTCATCTTCTCATACGGCTCAATCTCGTGGACTAAATTATCATCAGGCTTCTTTGAATCTACCTCTAAGTGCTTAATCATCCAGAGCTCACGCCGTAATTCAATTATAAACGCGGCAAGCATTGATGCCGCTGTAAATGCATTCACAGCAATAACCGCTGTATTATAATCCGTTAGATCGGTTACATTGTCTTTTAGTGTACACGCATGTTCTGCCAATGTTTCTTTATCAGTGCACAATTGAGGCACAAAAATGCTGTAAAAACTACCAACTATAATACGATACATATCAAGACTAATCAACATTGCTACCAATAGTTTTTGCTGCCGATCCTGTGATAATTTCATTCTATTAGTAATTATTTAAAGATATTCTGATTGCTCCAAATAGAGTCTATTAGTATGTCAACAACAAATGAAGAGACATATAGTGATATATTTAAATATTTAAATCAACATTTATATATATCAAATAATGACATTTTAATTAGTGACCCAGTTAGGGACATGTATGTAGTTAAACACAAAGCTCCAGTGTTTTTAGATGATACATCTAATTTAACAACCATTTCTAAATTTATTCTTCAGCGTGATTTTGATTTTAATACTACAGTATTTGAGGACCATGAACTGTTTTACGCAAAACATCAAATTATTGAAAAGAAATTAAATCCAAAAAAAGAAACAAGCATCATTAATGTATTTTATGCATGGGGATATGGGTATTACCATTTTCTAACTGAAGTTCTGCCAAATATATTGGAAATTAACCTTCCACATGATATCCTTCTAAATTATTGTACATTTGCTGAACCTATTATTCGTTGGTTTGATATATCAAATAATCTCATATATAATGCTGACAAGGGTCAATATAAATCCGAATTTATTCAACCTATTGTAGAGTGTGGTGTTCCTTCACAGCGTAAAATACAGCTTTTACGAACGGTCGTTAAACGTAAACTTACATTTAGACCAGAGATTGGTATTCTTATTTTTCGCAGAGAAATATTGCGACAAATGCTGAATCTGAAAGCAACATTTGAAATGCTAAAAGAGGTTTTTCCTACTATTCAATGGTTTATTTTTGATACAATGTCAATTGATAAAACAGCTGATCTCTTTTCAAGAGCTAAAATAATTTTTGCACCACATGGTGCTGGTCTCACAAATAGCATCTTTTCTCCAACAGGCACAGTAATTTACGAATTAATGCCTGCTGAAAAACCGAATCTATGCTATTATCACCTATCTGAAATGCTCGGCCATAAACACTACATAATCCCTCATACTACAAATGAAAAACAACAGTTTGCCGTTAATACCGCGCGTGTATCAAAACTCATAAAAGAATCTCTAAATAGCGAAGTTTAAAATAACAAGCAGCCGTCGCCTCTACATCCGCCATTGCATCATGTTGTACAGGTGGTTCAACCCCATATAATTTCTTAAATAATTCAGCAAGTCGAGGAAATTTTATTCCATATTGATTACGCGCCCCACAATACTCTTTTGCAAGACGCATTGTACAATGAATAGGCGCCCCCTCTATTGCTGCCGCTAAATCCGTTAGACCAATCCTCCACGCCTCACTCGCTAAAGCATACACGTCAAATCGAACATTATGACCCACTACAATACCTGCAAGCGCCAACTCTTTCTCAAATTCACGTAGCGCTGCCCTAATTGGTACACCCTTGCTTAATAACATATCCATTGTTATATTATGTACACTATTTGCTGTGCTATCATTTAGTGTAAAACCATCTGGCTTGATATATACAGATTTTTTTCGTATTAGATAACCATCTTGATTGTAAACAGCCCATGCTAATTGGATGACACGGCATGTATCATATGATTTAATATCCCACGCAGGCATTAATTTTTCGAAACCAGCGCGCTTAGGAAGCCCACTAGTTTCAGTATCAAATACGAGAATTGTCCGCGGTTCCTGCTCCATCTTCTAACTGATCCGCAGGGAGGGCGTTTAGGCGGGTTTTGCTAGCATCTTTTTTTCATCAACCACTTGTGGTAACGGCCGCGTTGCCGCGTCAGGTTTTGGTACATATTTATGTGGACTTGCACGCACATTGGAACTACGAAATACATCACGGTTCATAAGCGTAAAATAACAACGAGCAGTTACATCTACGTCCACAATTGCATTATGAAATCCAAGTACATCTGGTTCAGTAGGGAATAAAAATTTATAAAGTTCGCCTAAATTTGGCATCTTTATTTTGTCATCTTTTGCCTTCACTTTTACTATATTTTTACTCATCTTCATTGTATCTAAATATGGAATTGAACGTATTTTATCCATTAATTCAGTATAATTTATACGATCGGCCTCAAGATATATAATACGTAAATCATATAAAATATTATGACCAACAATCAGTTCTACATCATATAGAGCATTGTAAAAATCTTTCAATACAGTTTTAATGGAAGGTAGCGTAGGATCATTTATAATTTCTAAAGGAATTTGGTGAATTTTTTGCGCTTCTCTTTCACTATAACGGGCTTTTGATATTTCTTTATCAAAATCAACTAAGTCTGGTTTCTTATGTTTTATAATACTTATCAGCTCTGCATCAGTTAATTGCCGAACATAATGCGAATGCTGGGAATGATTTACACCTGATTTGTAATATTTACAATATGCTAATTGTACTATACGAGTAGAAAAAAACCCAGTTGTTTCAGTATCAAATACTAGTATTTTATTTCGTAAATCATATAATGTAGGCTTTGAAGCAATTGATTGGTCATTACGACGACGTGTAACTGTACGCATATTTTTAGTATTTACTTCTAAGACTGGCGTAATTGGTCTTAGAGGCTTTGAAGATGATGGCGACGGTGGCAGCAACACTGGTGGCAACGGCTCCATTCTACAATTAGGATGTGGTTATATTTGTCGTTGTTTCAGATGCTTCAGGAGTAGCATCATCCATCTGTTGCACAGGTGTTGCAGCGGCAGCTGCAACCGCCATTGCCGTTGTTGTTGTCGGTTCATAATTGGGACCACTAATCAAATCTGTTCGCATCGTTGATCCAAATGCAGGAGATGGTAATGACGCCTCTTCTATTGCACCGGGTCTCATATAAATTCCATTAAATCGTATACGTGGCATTCCAGGTATATACGAACGCAGTGTTTCACGACTTGGCAGGCTATTATAGACAGCCCCTGCAACTCTGCCAACCGATGCAACCGCTGCCGTCGCAGCCTGCCCTGCAACCGATGCAACGGCAGGTACCGCTTTGCAGACAACCACCTCACCTGCAGTTACGGCATATGCTGCAGTTGTCCCTACTGCTGCACTCGCAATCATAGTTGTTAAAGGAGAATATGCACGAACAGCATGCCTCGCCGTATCTGCAGCAGTATGACGAGCAATCATAACAGATGTACCAACAGCAGCGCCACCCAAATATTCTGCAATTTTCTCTGCAACATAGCCAATTGTATGTACACCCGCTGCAGCAGTATTTGATGCAAGTGATACTGTATTATCCATAATTGTATGTGTAATGTTTGCAGCAATCATTCCAGCAGAAATACCAATTGCAGACGGCCTTAAATCAATACGAAACCGCTCTGATTCTGGCCTATATACAACTATACCGGTCTCCTCTGCAGTAGTAGCAGCCGGTCTGCCTTCAGCCATTCTTAATGTCAACTAATATTAAAAAGAAATGCCGTTAACCACGCTACATTTATTTTTATTACTTCTTATAATAACACTTTTAACCATTATTTGTATGAGACAACTAACATTTAAGGAGCCATTTAGTGCATCGTATAAAATACCGCACTCATTGCAAAACTGGATACAAGCTCGTGATCGCGGCCTTCAAGAAATGACAGAACAACCTGGATATATCCCATGTAATGAACGTATTGGAGCATTTGCTTAACACTACACTTAAAGATTTTGGCAGGCCATACATAATAGATGGACCAATTATCAACACATATTGAACAGCTGCATAATATTATTTTACAATGTGGTGAACTTCTTGAAGGGAACTGTTTCTATTATCACCATTCGCTGCAATTATCACCTGAGTTACAATCAAAACAGCGAAACCTCATAAAAGCGGCTTCTAATAAAAAACAGATCCTTGAAATTGGGTTTAACGCTGGTCACAGCCTACTACTGTTTCTACAAAACGCACCCAAAGCATCCTATACAGTATTTGATATCTGTGAACACAGGTATACACGCCCTTGTTTTGAATATCTACAAAAGGCGTTCCCAGAAGCAACGCTCACTCTAATTGCAGGTGATTCTACAATTACAATTCCACAATTTATTTCAGAAAACCCTACTACACAGTTTGATCTCATTCATGTAGACGGAGGCCATGCAGAGGAAGTTGCGTTATCTGATATGACATGTGCAATTAATCTCTCTTCTCCACATGGACTTATTATTCTTGATGACACGCAGGCGCCGAATCTTGCAGCGATTGGTCGCAAGTTTGAGAATTCTGGTCATGTAATTCCTGCGGAGAATATGGAAGAGACTCACATGTATCAACATCAGGTTTATCAACGTACATTGAAAAAATAGGATGATTATAATTAGCCATTTGTGCCATATAATTTATACGTAATCCAGGTGTTGGAAAACTACTAAAAGGTTGCGATGTTGATGAAGATTTACCACGAGTAAGAAGTTCTGCAAGCGCCTTATATCTGCGTTCCAAACAATGCCCTCGTCCACCTTTTCGTCCTAAATGTTTCCAAGTCCATTCAAATTGAAGAGCCGCTCGCTCATCAGGAAAACCACTAATAAGACATACACGTGTCCAATGATCTCCTGATGTCGCCTTTGCACCACCTACAAGTTCTTTATTATGTTGTCGTAAACGCCGGTCAGGACTTACTGTTGCTCCCACATATGTTCGTGTATTTGCATCATTTAGAAGTAAATACACGTGCCATTTTGAGTCTGTCATTAATATGTTATACACAATATTTATTTATATAGATGTTATGCTGGAACAGGCATTCCAGGTGCAACAGGTTCACCAAATATAATATGCCAAATCCATTCAAATAGAATGGCCATATCTCTATCTTTAATATTATGCTCTTTATAGCCTTCAAGAGATAAGTTTAGCCACTTTTCATATACACTGCGTGGATGTCTGAGAATACGATCACGTGACACTATAAATTGTGCACAACAATCATGTTCCATATGTGTGGGACAATCCATTTTTAAATCATCTTTAAAATATTTAGGCCACAATTTGTGTAATAATGGCCATAATTCATGGTTTGAGTTCCAATCACCGCTTATATGGCCATTTAATGTAAAATAACCTTTATTTTTCCATTCATTTTCAGCAATTAATTTTAATATATTTTTTTTCTGATGCCACGCAGATTCATGCCCATGTATAAATGCAACATATTTTGGCAGATTATCATAGTTATTTACAATAAATTTAAGATATGATGATGCTTCTCGGCCATTATTTGATGTTTTACATTTAGGAGATGATTCGATTGATGCAGGTTTCTCACCCTCTTTTCCACATACAACAACAGCCTTATTAATATCTGTTAGCCAATCTAAATTCTCCTCCCAATGAGATGATACAATTATAATATCTGTATCTGGAGACCATGTTGATGGACTAAATCCCTCATTCACATGCCTATATCTTTGAACAAATACTAATATCACTAATAGTATAGTAATTATTAATAATAAATAAGTAACATTTCCTTTCATATCTAATAGATTACCGGAAAATTAGAAGGCCCAGCCTATACGATTTCCAAAACCCTCTGCTGCAAAATAATTTTTAATATTAAATTCACGTTCGCCACCTCGTAATTTAATATAAGGAATTTTACGCAGTTCATCTGGGCTGGTTTTAAATTTATCTAATAAACATTGTAAATTCCAGTCACAATCTGTTTGAATTTTAAACATATCATTTTCAGCATCTTTTAGTAAAATATTTGCAGATCTACCAAGTCGCTTTTGCAACACCGATTGCATGCATGCATGCTGTGTTAAATACGTGTCAATGCGTTTTACTATATCTACACCCTCACTACGTGCATACGGTATATAATTGTTAAAGCCCATTTTAATTGCATTAATAAATTCAGCTAACCATGTATTAATAACATGGCTATTTTTTGGCGCCATTATAAACCAATTTTCGATATATTTGGATCGATCAGGATGATGTTTGTACTTTTCTGGCTCAGGATTTAATGTAAATCCTGTAAACTCGCTTTTTCGTTGCACAGATTCATCATATAACCTATTAATTGCTTTTGGATCATTTATTATAATACTTGCATCCATCCATACACCTCCGTATTTCTGTAATAATAAAAGTCTATAATAATCTGCTTTGTGTTGTACAATTAATTTATCGAATCCTTCGGGCAGTTGTGAAAGATTTATATAATCATGTATTGTCTTTGAATTTAAAAAGTTGAATTTCCAATCAGAAAGTTTGGACGCTCTGTTTTCATTAATTAATCGAACAGATTCTGGTGGCTCCTCTGAGTCCCAAAATGACCACACTATTTTTGGTAAATAATACTCTGTTTGTGGAGCATTTGTAAATGGCTCTTTTAGTCTTTTATAAAAGGCAAATGAAAGTAATACAATAAGTAGAAATAAAATAATTAGCATTTAGTAATTCTTTGGAATTTATTATCCGGACATCAAATAAATGAGTGCATGTGCACGTTGTAGATGGGGGCCAGGAACAACCACAGAACGTGCACCAAATACAGAGAATGCAAAACAGTTAGAAGGTGGGTTGGCAGCAATAATGGCAGCACGTGCCGCACAAGATTGTACATATTTCCCACAATCATCTACTCAGCAGCCGCAGCCGCAGCCGCAGCAGGCTTCTCAATCACTAAAAATACAGAATTGGCCTCGCCATAACTAGGTATATACGCAAATGTTTCACGCAACACATACATATCACCTATCTGCGCCTGCAACCTGCCAAGGAAACTTCGCAGCATTGGTGTGTCATCCCCCAAATATGCAGACAACCTGCAACCTGGTCGCAGCGCAGATACACTCTTGCAGATCATCCGCATCATAAATGACTCATCCTCGGGCCTATAATCAAATAAATCAATAATTATAGCATCTACTGAATTCGCTTCTAATACTACCATATCTGCATCTGCAATTACAACTTTCAGACGCGGATCATCATATACATCCTTATTCCAATGTTTCAGAGCAACAGATGACCAAACCATTGCCTGCAAATCATAATCATACTGCGTAATAGACGCATTCTCTGCAATATTTAACACCTGCCGAGCTGTACATCCTTCACCACCACCAAATATAACAACTGTTTTCTCCAAACCTCTAACTGCACTTCCCACCAACTTCACATGATAAAATTCCTGATCCAGCCCCGATGACTGAACTTCACCATTCATTAATAAAACTTCTCTATATTCTTGTGTATACACTAATTGTACATGGGCAACTTTTGTATTGAAATCATGTAATACCCGCCCAATAATTGGTATAAATTTATTGGGTTGTCCAGGTTGTATTGTATTAATAACCTGCATTTACTTTCTAAGTGAATGAAAGACTTTAACCAGACAACATAACATCCAGCGCCTGCCTAAAACCCTATGACGAAAATTGATTCAGGGTTTGTTCGTTGAAACAGTATACAAGCCAATATATAGTATAGTCAGATGCCATCCGGATTTCATCAGCACTCTTCCGACATTGAGGCCGTTGTAGGCGTTCAGTTCGGCATCTTCTCGCCAGAGGAGATTGAACGTCGCTCTGTCGTTGAAATTGTTACTCAGGCAACTTATGAAGGCTCAGAACCGAAAATTGGTGGTCTATTTGATCCACGCATGGGTGTACTCGATAATGGTAAACAGTGTCGCTCATGCGGCCAAACCAATCACGGGTGCCCTGGTCACTTTGGCCACTATCGCCTCACGAAACCCGTCTACTACATCCAATTCTTTGAAACGGTCCTAAAAGTACTTCGATGCGTCTGCATTCGTTGTGCCAAGATCCTAATTGACAAAGATCAGGCTAGCGCAGTTATCGGTCGCAAAAAGGGTGAGGTGCGCTGGAAAGAGGTCTCCAAACTCTGCGCCGGCATTTCACGATGCGGCCAAGAGAATGAAGACGGTTGTGGTGCAATTCAGCCACAGTCCTATAAGCGCGAAGGTATTGCTCGAGTTATGGCAAATTTTGGCCCACTCCTAACCGATGGTAGCCAGATTCTCGAAGTAGACTATGTCCTACAGCTATTCCGCCGCATTAGCGATGAAGATGTCAACTTCATGGGCTTCAATCATCGCTACTGCCGTCCTGACTGGATGATCTGCACTGTGCTTGCCATTCCACCTCCCCAGGTTCGCCCATCTGTTGTACAAGACAACAATCAGCGCTCCGAAGATGATCTGACACACAAGCTGTTCGAAATCATTAAGGCAGATAAGACTCTTGCCCAGAAGATTGAGAATAACTCGTCCAAATATGTTATTGATGAACTGACCAATGTTCTTCAATACCACGTGGCAACACTGGTTGATAACCAGATCCCTGGTGTTGCGCCCTCGGCGCAGCGCTCTGGACGCCCCCTCAAGTCGATCCAGCAACGTCTGGGCTCAAAGGAAGGTCGTATCCGCTACAATATCCAGGGTAAGCGCGTAGAGTTCTCTGCACGTTCAGTTATCACTCCTGATCCGAATATCTCTATCTCGGAACTGGGTGTGCCGCTGAAGATTGCCATGAATTTGACGGTGCCTGAGCGTGTAACTGCATTTAATCGCGATAAACTATACAAGTTTGTCCAGAATGGTGCAGATACATATCCAGGTGCGAAAACACTTGTACGAGCGGACGGTCGTATGATCAGTCTGCGCCATATCAACACTCGTGAGCTTGTTCTCTATGCAGGTGATGTGGTCCACCGCCATCTAATGGACGGTGATATCGTGCTCTTTAATCGTCAGCCAACTCTTCACCGCATGAGTATGATGGGACATAAGGCAAAAGTGCTTCCTTACAACACCTTTCGCCTAAATGTATCTGTCTGCTCAGCCTACAATGCAGATTTTGATGGTGATGAAATGAATGCACATATCCCGCAATCGTACGAATCTGCAGTGGAGCTCGAAGAGATTACTGCAGTGCCTCATCAGATCATTACACCTCGTGACCCACGCCCAATTATTGGTGTCGTGCAGGATACACTCGTAGGTGCATACCGTCTCACACGGCCGAACAATCAGTTCAATATCCGTGAGTACATGAATCTAATGATGTACAATAAACGGTTCGATGGTACTATTCCAAAGGCCCGTGAAGGGACGGATCAGGCTCCTCGCTGGACAGGTCATCAGGTAGTCAGCCGCCTCCTGCCACCACTCAACCTGGAAATGGCAAATGGCCTCCATGACGCCCAACCTGGCCCCCAGAACTTCGTCAAGATCCGTGAAGGTGATGTCCTACAAGGCACATTCGATAAGGGCATCTTCTCCAAGTCCTCTAAAGGTCTCATTCACACTACCTACAATGATTATGGT
>JACCDO011439121.1_pt1 | contig 10195 bp, 8 predicted proteins | sample 7446101 | NCBI WGS metagenome assembly JACCDO01 (sample SAMN15323440, study PRJNA562643) | freshwater metagenome | isolation source: river surface water | place: USA:Blue River Watershed | collected 2017-08-16
CAGATGATATTCAATGCCATATCTAATTGTTTATGGTACTAATATAGCCCATTTTGCGATTAGAATTGTATTTTTGCATCCTTAAACAATCTAAAATATCATGGCTTTACAGGCAGGCATTGTGGGTTTACCTAACGTTGGCAAATCAACCTTATTTAACGCAGTTAGTAATAGTGCAAAAGCACAAGCAAGTAATTATCGTTTTTGTACCATTGAACCAAATGTGGGTCTTGTAGATGTACCTGATACGCGTATCGATCAATTGGCTGAATTGGTTAATCCGACAAGAGTCGTTCCAACTCAATTAGAAATTGTAGATATAGCAGGCTTAGTAAAAGGCGCAAGCAAGGGTGAAGGTTTGGGTAATAAATTTTTGGCAAATATCAGAGAAGTGAGTGCCATTATTCATGTGATTCGTTGTTTTGAAGACGAAAATGTATTAAGAGAAGAAGGAAAAATCAACCCAATTGGAGATAAAGACATTATAGAAACAGAATTACAATTAAAGGATTTGGATAGTGTTGAGAAAAAGATGCAGCGTTCCGAAAAAATGGCAAAAACAGATCCAAAAGCAAAAGTAGAATTAGAAGTGTTACAAAAGTGTAAAGCGCATTTAGAAGACGGAAGAAGTATCCGTTCTTTAGATTTATCAAAAGAGGATTATGCTGCCATAGCGGATATCTTTTTATTAACTGCTAAGCCAGTCATGTATGTAGCCAATGTAGATGAAGCCTCTATGCATACTGGTAATGCCTATTCAGAACAATTGGTTGCCATGGCAAAACAAGAGGGAGCAGAAGTGATTGTAATGTGTAATAATATAGAGGCACAAATTTCTGAAATGGAAGATCCGGATGACAAGGCTTTATTTATGGAAGAATACCAAATGAAGGAGCCTGCATTAAATAGATTAATTCAAACTGCTTATAAATTATTGAAACTAGAAACCTATTTCACTGCTGGTGTACAAGAAGTTCGAGCTTGGACAATTGGTTCTGGTTGGAAAGCACCTCAGGCTGCAAGCGTGATCCATACAGATTTTGAAAAAGGATTTATTAAAGCAGAAGTGATTGCATTTGATGATTATATTAAATTCAAAAGTGAAGCTGCTTGTCGTGACAATGGTAAATTAAGAATTGAAGGGAAAGAATACATTGTAAAAGATGGTGACGTGATGCATTTTAGATTTAACGTATAATAAAGCATGAAAAAATATTTAGTAGTAGGTATTGGATTATTTGTAATAGGTTGTAATGATACAAATAATGCTGACACAAGTTCTAGCAACAATGATGCTGCTGGTAATACTGCTATTGCCGCTCCAACAACTTTAAATTACTCGATACAAAAAATATATCCTCATGATACTACTGCCTATACGCAAGGATTGGTATGGTATAATAATAGACTAGTTGAAGGCACTGGATTAAGAGGAAAAAGTGTTTTGTATCAAATGGATGATCAATTAAAATCATTTGGCAAGAAGGTAAACTTAGAGCTCCCCTATTTTGGTGAAGGGATTACTGTATTTGATGGTAAGATTTATCAGCTAACCTGGGAAGAGCATGCCGTTTTTGTTTATGATGCAACAACATTCAAAAAAATCAATACACTCAATTGGCCTTATGAAGGCTGGGGATTGACACATAATGATACTTCATTAATAGTCTCTACAGGAAGCAGCAATTTATATTTTGTAAATCCTGTCGACTTTTCTATTCAAAAAACATTAGGTGTCTATAATGAATATGGATATCAAAGTATGCTCAATGAATTAGAATATGTGGATGGTAAAATATTTGCAAATATTTATGGACAAAACGATATCGTTGTAATAGACCCAAACACAGGTAGAATTACAAATAAAATAGATTGTAGCAATTTACTCGCACAAGCTAAAGTGAATTATAACCCATTGACAATTGATGCTGGGTACGTACTCAATGGAATCGCTTATAAAAAATCTACCAATACGTATTTTTTAACAGGGAAATGTTGGCCAGTTATTGTAGAAGTTAAATTGAACTAGTTGCTCTAATGATTACTTAGATTGGTTTGCTTTTTTAACTTCATAGATGATACTACTCCCTTTTGAAGCATCCCTGATTGCCAATAAATTAGAGATTAACCCAATAAATCCAGCTAATAGGATACCCAATTTTCCAGAATTTTTATATTTTTCACTTAATAAGCTTACATAGAAACTATCATACCACATTGGCTTTAAGGAAACTATTTCAAAACCCATCTCATTCAATAAAATTGTCATTGATTTTGGAGAAAAATGATACAAATGTCTTGGTAAATCATAAGCTGCCCAATATTTTTTATAATAGGATGCATCAAAACTAGTATAGTTGGGCACTGCAATGATTAATCTACCATGCTGCTTTAAACTTTTAAAACATTGATTTAAGTATGGCTTAAGTGCATGCACATGTTCTAAAACATGCCACATAGTAATTACGTCGAATTCATTAACTGGTAATTCAAAAATGGTATCGGTTGATTGTAAATGCAATTTATAATTTTCATAAGCCCTTTCCCTGGTGGCAGCATCAGGTTCTAATCCAGTTACTTTCCAAGATTTTTGCTGCATTGCATGTGCAAAAGCTCCTGTACCAGCGCCAATATCTAATAAATGTCCTTTATATCCAGTAAATAATGACTGAATCCAATTCGTTTTTTGAGCTAATGTTTTAGAACGTACAATATGGTATAATCGGTTCATCCAACCCTCTTTAACGTCCGTGTGAGAGATATATTCATCAAATTGATAGTACTGCCCTATTTCATCTTGATTAGGCAAAGGTGATGTAAATCTTACACTACAATTCGTACAATGTAAAATTGAAAACGATTGTTGCGTTAATGAGAAGTCTTGACTTTCTATTGCAATTTGCGGATTTGAATGATTACAAACTGGACAATACATACTTTTTATTTTAAAAGGATTGCGACAATAGCGATTGTAGCAATAATCAACGGCAAGATCCACCATTGCTTGGATGAAGTATTGAAATTATTCTCAATTTGGTCTTCTATTTGTACTTTCTCTAAATGGATTGGTTGAAAATATTGAGCACTGTTATAGTTAGATTCGAAAGTATATGCATCATTAAGAATATTCAATTGACCTAAATTACCTAAATCAACAATATTAGATATTGCTAATTGATTTGTAAAAAATGCTGCATAATCAGTAATGGCTTGTTCAACGGTGCAGTCTAAATAATCAGATAAATAAATATAAAATAACTTATTAGGTTTAGTTGCAGGTTCAATAATGGCATCAAATACAATTTGATGTACTGGTGGTTGAAATTGACCATTCAATTGAATAGCATCTGTTTGATGCATCCTTAAATGCCCAATACCTGGTAAAATCAATTGCCCATGTTCTAAAAAATATTTTTCTAAAATTGTAAGCATCATTATTTTCTAAATTTATATTGTATTCCAGCAACAATTTGAACTCCTAGAGATGGATAATTTGCCCAACGTAGGTATTGTTGGTCTAATAAATTCTCTCCTTTGCCCCAGAAAGTCCATTGATCTGAAATGGTATACTGTACTCCAGCGTTTAGCACAAAGGTATTGTTTAATTGGTATGCATTACCCAATCCAGCACTGGTTTTAGATCCTGTCCAAAATTGTCCAGCTGCATCTATTTGAAGCTTTTTATTATACACCCAATTCAATTGAGAATTAAATTCAAATGGCAGAATCCCCCAGGCTTGCGTATTTTCACGTATTAAATTAAACTGAATATACTTAAAGTTATTTTTCCATAATAGTTTGTCGCTAAATTGATACCTTAAATTACCAACCAATTCAATTGCTATCGCTCTTTTTTCAAATAATACATCAAATTTCAATCCTTCTTGAATTGGATTATTCAATAATTTGGTTTGATTGAAAAAAGGTAGTTCACGATAATCATTTAAAGCCATATTGAACCCATAATTTAATCGTTTGCTCACAGTTACTTGGACATTGAAGTACTTATTTTCTTTCGAACTTATTGGCATATTACTTGGAGCTGAGATCCAATGATTTTGACCAATTAATTGTATAAGTTGATTATTGATTACACTTGTATTCCACCCAGCATCTATCACAAAATTGGTATCTTTTAATTTTTTAGTTAATTCAATTTTAGGGTACAATGCAAAATCCCCATTTGCGATAGTCGGCCTTACACCTACATTAAATCGATATTGATTTTTATTAAACTCTAGGGATGGATCAAATTGAAAGATCGTATTATTACTAGAATTGCTGTTTACTGGGTTATATTGATTATAACTAAAACTTAAATCAGCATGAAATTTAAGATTATTTTTTAAACTATACATTAATGGGCTGTATAGATCAATCACAAGGTTATTCGCTTGGTTTATTAAATTACTATGATTAAATTTTAAAATGGGTGCGTAATTGAATTGATCAGATGTTACTTGTTTATTTGTAAGAGCAAAATTTACACCAATGACTGTGAACTTTTGTTCAAAATTTTTAAGTGGCAGAATGGTTGTATCAGGCACTAATCCATATCGATATCTGTTGGATTGATTGAAGTATAATTGAGTATTGATTGCCTTGTTTTTATTCATTGAAAGACTACCATTATAATTGAGTCCAATCGAATTCCATTTTTGAATTGGATGTGGACCTGCAATGGATTCATTTAAGATACTTAAATGATGCGCTTGTGCCTTTTGATCTACAATTGAGCCTTCTAATTGTCTGAATTGATTAAAATAATTACCCACTCCAATCTTCACATTGGCAGATTTTTTTATTGCATTCACTGAATCAATTTTGATGGCCCTAGGAACCAATGCAATTGGTTGATATTGAAAACTTAAATTCTGGCTTGGTACCTGATAAGATAAAAGAACTGAATTGGTGTCCACCAAAGCAGTAGCATTCAAAAAACCAATTTTAGCAACATTTTTTAATTGAGGTTTGAATGCTGATATAATCGTAACCACTTTTTCTGGGATACTATCTATCGTGCTCTTCTTGAATGGTAAACTTGTAATTGGGGTCAATGGACTGATTGTATCAGTAACTTTATAAATGGTGACACTAGGTCTTTTTTTAATTACTTGTTTTTTTCTAGTACTTGATTTTTTATTGGACTTTTTCTTCTTTTTAGCGCTAATTGTAGTTTTTGCTTTCTTTTTGTTTCTTTTCTGAGCTATACCCAAATTACACAAACAAATTAAAGCAAGTGCTAATAGTCCGTATCTTATAATTGATTTCATAATTTTGTATTATTGAGCTTTAATGGTTTCAGTGATTGCTTTAAGCTTATCTGAAGCAATTTGTTGTAAAGCTGGTATGGTTGCATTTTCAGCAATACTTTTATAGGTGGCAATAGCATTAAAATTATCATTTTGGGCTAAGTAGATATCACCTAATAAAATGTATGATTTAGTCACCCAGAATTCATAAGAAGCTTGTTTTTTAATGACATCAAAGGCAGTCTTTTCTGCTATATTGTATTTTTGTTGATTGAAATAAATACTTGCAATTAAATAATGCGCCTCGGCAGTATACATTGAACTATTTGATTTTAATACTGTATTCAATATTTGTAAAGCACTTGTAGTATCTTTTTGAGCAATCGTCTGATGGTACAATGCCATATTTGCCATCAAAATATCATCAGTAGCGCTATTTTTTTCGGCCAAAATAAGAACTGCTGTCTTGGAGGCTTCTACCCAATTTTCGGCCTTATATTGACATCTTAATAGCCCTTTGATTGCTTCATTTTTTTGCTCTTGTTGAGTTGCATACTGAAGTACGATTTTAAAGTATTGTTCTGCACCAGCATAATCTTTTAAATTAAAATAATACAATCTAGCCGCTGTAATCGCTGCTCTTTCCGAGAATTGATTGGGTGCTTTACTGGCAATTTTTCCAAAATACACTGCAGCTGAATCATACTGATCTAAAGAATAAGCCATTTCCGCTAAGTAGTTCATTGCATTCAATTGATATTTACCCTCAGGATAACCTTCTAAGTATTTTCTGAAACCATTTGTAGCTTTGTTATATTTTTTTTCTTCATATTGAATGATTGCAGCTCGATACATCAATGAATCTTGTTCATTGAATGACAATGGTTTTCCAAAATTATTCATAAATTGAACATAGGCTTCTGGCTGTTGTTCTTCTACAAAAATATTTCGGATGTATTCCAATGCATTATCACTTTCTTCTGAATTTGGATAGGCACTGTACAATGATTTAAAATTTTGCAAAGCTTCTTGGTTCTTATTCAAATTAAAATAAACAATACCTAATTTATAATAAGCCAATGGGTAGAACTCTGTAGCCTTATTGTCTAATAAGACTTTTGACAATGGCGTAATTGCTTCTTGAAATTGTTCTTTGCTTGTATAAGTATCAGCTAATTCCATTCTTGCATCACTTAAATATCTAGACTGGCTAAAATCAGTATCATAACTATTTAATATTTTTAGTTTTTCTTTATTTAAACCAAGCGCACCATAGATAATTGCTTTTTGTAAACTGGCATAATCTTCAAAATCCCAACCTAAATCAATGATTTTTTGGTAAGACTTTAATGCTTGCTTGTATTGTTTTGTCATAAATTGACAATCAGACAAGCGAACTAAGGCGTCTTTCTGATAAGCAGAAGACTCAATATATGGATTAAAATCTGCAGCAATAGTGAATAATTGCAATGCTTTTGTGTAGTTATTATTTTTTAAATGACAGTAGCCTAAAGTATAATTAGCATGTTTTTTTGTGATTTCACCAATCTCAATAGGGTCTAAAATATATTTTTCAAGATGTTCTATTGCCTCATCTATTCTACCCATTTTATATGCTAGCTCACCAATCCAAAAATAGGTTTGTGCTAAAACATTCTTATTATATGGTAGATTTTTTACTTGATTAAAAAGCTCATATGCTTTTTCATTTTGACCATCATTGATCAAAAGTGCTGCCTTTCCAAACAATATATTTGGGTATAATTTCAAAAGTGATTCATCTAATGTATCCATTTTTTGGTAGGCATCATAGGCTTTATTAAAATCATTGCTATATGCCAAGGCGGTTACATATAAACTCTTAGCTTCATTTCTATATACACTATTAGGATAGGCTTGTGTAAATTTTTCTACCGATTGTAAGGCAACACTGTATTCTTTTAACTCAATAGACAATTTAGCATAATTAAATAATGCGATTTCTTTCTGGGCTAAATTCTGACTTTTTGTTGCACAAAGTAAAAATGCATTCTTAGCCCCAATTTTATTATTAGTTTTTAAATAAGAGGTAGCCAATAAATACATGCTATTTTGACCTAATGAATCTTCTACATTTGCCAATTGTTTAAAACCTTGAATAGCTTCATTCCATTGTTGCGCCTGAAAATAACAAAAAGACAATTGGTATAAATCCTGTGATTCAACTTGTTTTTGAGACTTCACATAATTTGCTAAATAAGGTAATGCTTTTGCATATTGTTTCTGCTCAAACAATAGGTGCCCCATTAATTGAGCTAATTGGTTGGTATAATATTGTCCATTTTTTTGTAATGCTTGCTCTGTATTTGTAATTGCTGCATCTACATCCCCAAGAAAATAATACAATTGACTAATATAAAATGGGGTTAAAGTGCTATAAGCTTTATTTTGTTCAGCAATTTTAAAACAGCTTAATGCTAATTTGAAATCTTTTTGTTGTAAAGCAACAAAACCTGCATAGTAATTTGCATCAGTATAAAAAGGACTTGTTTGAACTTGTCTTATACTCATTAATAAGCTTGAAGATTGATCCCAATCTCCTTTTTTAAAATACAAATACCCCAATTGAAATTGCATTAATGCCAGTTCCTTATTTTCAAGGTCATCTATACTGATTTTTTGATACGCTTGAATAGAGGCATCTACTTGTTGTTTTCTAAAAAAGTATTTTGCTAATTCAAAATTTAATCTAGATTGATAGATCTTATTAGAATTATTTTTCAACCAATTTTCGGCTTGTTGAACAGCAAATCCTTTATCTAAAGCCACTGATAATAAATGATAATGGAAAGCAATATCAACCGCATTCGGATCAAAATAATGCGCTGATTGAATGGTTTGATAAGCAGCTAAACTATCCCCTTGCTGAAGGGATTTTAACCCATTTTGATATAATTGACTTAGTGGCGCCTCAAAATGCATTAATTGACTTGATACAGGCACTGTAAAAAGTAAGGTAAAATTTAAAAGCAACAGGATTGGACTTGCTTTTTTAATGGTTTTTAACATAGGAACCGTTGTTTAATAGGATAGTATTATAAAAATACACTTTGATTATAAAACGCTTCGTTAAATAAGCTTATTGTGGAAAAACAGATACAATCCTTAAATTTGTCAACAAATGCAATAAATATGTATGAACATTCGACAACAGTAAGGGTTAGGTATGCAGAAACCGATAGAATGGATGTGGTGTATTATGGCAATTACGCTATGTATTTTGAAATAGGTCGTGTAGAGGCGATTCGTCATCTTGGCGTGTCTTACAAGGATATTGAAGATATGGGCATTATTCTGCCTGTTGTAGAGCTTAATATTAAGTATTTAAGACCAGCTAAATACGATGACCTAATTACTATTAAAAGTCAGATTAAGACCATGCCTACCGACCATAAAATTATATTTGACCAAGAAGTTTATAATTCCTCTGGTAAGCTTTTAACGATTGGACAAGTAAAACTCTATTTCATGGATGCAACAATGAATAATAGAACCGAAATGCCTGCTCATATGAAGGAAAAACTAAGTGTCTATTTTAGTTAAACCGCATTTTTTGGGTTTACTTTGCAACCAAATTGAAGCATATCTATGATGGATCAAATTCAGGCTACTATTATCACCATTGGAGACGAATTATTAATCGGTCAAGTCATTGATACCAATAGTGCATATATCGCTCAAAAGTTAAATTCAATTGGTGCAAAAGTGCATCAAAGAATTGCAGTTGGAGATGAGGCCCAATCGATCACTAATGCTTTAGATTCGGCTATAGAAAAAAGTCAGATTGTTATCATTACTGGAGGATTAGGCCCTACAGCGGACGATATCACCAAGCCTTTATTGAGCCATTATTTTGGTGGCAAAATGGTACTTGACCAACCTACATTAGATCATATCACTTATATTTTTGAGCAGGTTCACAAGCGACCAATGATTGAAAGAAATCGTAAACAAGCCGAAGTTCCAGATGTTTGTGAGGTTTTATTCAATCAAACAGGAACTGCACCAGGTATGCTTTTTAGGAAAAATAACAGTCTAATTTTTTCATTACCTGGTGTTCCACACGAAATGCAATGGTTAATGAATGAAAAAGTTTTACCCATAATAAAAGAAAGAATAAAATTAGGTGTAATAGCACATAGAACACTACTTACTGCTGGTGTTGGAGAGTCCTTCTTAGCGGAATCTATCCTGGCTTTCGAAACAAATCTTCCAGAAAATATCAAATTAGCCTACCTGCCCTCCTATGGTATGGTAAGATTAAGATTGACAGGCAAAAGTGATGATGCCATTAGTTTGAATAATCAATTAGATATCCTATTTGAACAATTAAAAGAACAGGTTAAAGAACACCTTGTCACAGATAAAGATGAACCTATAGAAGTAGTTGTTGGTCGACTTTTAAAAGCACATAACCACACAGTTGCTACCGCAGAAAGTTGTACAGGAGGCTATATTGGACATCTTTTATCAAAACATGCTGGTTCATCCACCTTTTTTACAGGAAGTATTGTTAGTTATGATAACCGTATCAAAACCGAATTTTTAGACGTGCCAACCAATATCTTAAAAACGGTTGGAGCTGTTAGCAAGGAAGCTGTAGAACAAATGGCCCTAGCAATAAGGTCAAAAATGAACACTGATTTTGGTATTTCAGTCAGTGGTATCATGGGCCCATCTGGTCAAACTGACGAAAAACCGCTTGGAATGGTATGGATTGGGGTAGCCAATAAAGATAAAGTGGTTTCTAAAGTCTTTTATCTCCGATTTGATCGTCATAATAACATAGAAGTAACTGCCAATCAAGCTATAAATTTACTTAGGTTACTCATAATCAATAAGATTTAGTCTTATTTTTGCTAAAATTATTCCCTATGTCTGTAGTTGACTTGATTTTGCCAAAA
>JACCDO010028011.1_pt1 | contig 10194 bp, 1 predicted proteins | sample 7446101 | NCBI WGS metagenome assembly JACCDO01 (sample SAMN15323440, study PRJNA562643) | freshwater metagenome | isolation source: river surface water | place: USA:Blue River Watershed | collected 2017-08-16
TCGTACCATAACTTACCAGTTGCAGGACTTGCTGGTGCAGTACTGCCTACACTAACCAATGCTTCTAATAAATTTCCTGTATCTGTAAAATCACTAATGTCTGTTGGCTTACCTGATAGGTCAGCATATGCACCTGATGTTGCTACGGTGGCAAACGTTGGCTTACCTGTAATAGAACTCCATGTTGGCGATCCGCCCGGCGTAGCTGCTAATACGTCATTAACGTAGATTGCTCCGTCGTTGGTTATTCTAAGTTTAGCAGTACCGAATACAATTTGATCGCCTGCAATTATATCACCATTAACAGTTAAGTTACTAGTAACTGTGGCTGCTTGATCAATGATAATAGCACTGCTGTCGTCTGTGCTTATAGTACTACCTGAAAAAGTCAGTGCTGTATCTTGTCCCGTGTCACTAAGGCCTAATGCTTCATATAATTCTGTAAAGTTGGAATTTACTTTTTGGAACGCTGCACGTAGGCTGTCACCTTGCTTGTCATTTGCTGTTGTGCCTACGTTAATAGTTTGTTTAGTCATTTATCGCTCCAATTAAACCAATGCTGCTATTCTAGACTGGAAGTCACTAAAACTAGTACTTGCCGCTACAACAGATTTTAATTCGCTTAGGTTAATAACTCTGCTGCCTTGTATTCGCAATCGTTGTGTAACATCTAAGTCGTTTTCAACTGTAACATCGGTGTTGAATGTTGTTTGAACATCAACGGTTAAACCAGACGAATCGCTAGTTGAAATCTTACTGCCAACAAATTCTAATACTGTGCTGTAGAATAATTCTTTAGTTGTTGAGTTATACATCAACGGAGTGCCGTTGGCAGTTGAACGGATAGGATCAACAAAAAATCCTGCCGACGCAGCATCGAGCGTAATTCCGGTTGCATTGATAACGATAGATCCTGCGGTTTGACTATTAGAACCTGCACCTTTACCTATAGCAATAGCATTTGTACCTTGCCCTGATAAACCTGCATTTTGACCGATAGCAATTGCATCAACACCTTGACTTATTGCGCCTGCGGTTTCACCTATTGCAATACCGTTAGCACCTTGATTACCATTACCAGCCGCTTGGCCAATTGCAATACCTCTTACGCCTTGATTAGTTAGTCCTGCTTGGAATCCGATAGATAACGCTCTATTTCCTTGTGTAGTTGAACCTGCTTGTTCGCCAATTGCAATAGCATTAATACCTTGACCAACTCCTGCAGACAATCCCAATGCAATTTTGCTTTCTGCTGTTCTAAGTGTTGTTGCTGAAATATTACCATAAATGTAGTTGCTGACAGCATCTACTAAGATACTACTGTCATCGCCAAACACTGAACCTTTTAAATCAAACACTGGATTAACGGTAATTGTTAATGTGTCGGTTGATACATTTTTTGTAAGGGTAATTCCTTCACCGCTGGAAATGTTTAACACGTCACTAACAGCATCAGCTGCTAATCTATTAGCTGAATCGCCATTAACTTCAATCTGTGTAAATGCATTAACCGCCGGAGCACTGTTAGTAACGGTTACGTCACCTGTAGCAGCATCTGTAGAAATTGTAATACCAACACCGTTGGAAATACTAATAACACCTGTGTTAGTAATTTTAATTCCGTCGCCTGTACTGTTGTCTATGTTAATACCGGCGCCCGCAGTTCTTCCGCTAGGCAGTGCTGTAGTACTAGTTAAACTTCTTACACCTGTGTTGGTAACTGTAGCAGTACCACTAACAGTAGCTACGCTTACTCCTGAACCAGCAGCTACAGTTAAAATACCAGTGTTATCAATTTCTATAGAATCTGCACTAGAATTAACTGTTAGACTAATACCATTTCCTGATAATAAATTAAAACTATCCGAGAATTGAGTAGCAACAACACTTAGATCATTATCAACTTGTATTTCTTTAAAAAATGTTTTATCGGGATCTATAATTAATGAACCAGCTACAGTTGAACCTATAGGTAGTTCGATAGCAACACCAGAATTTTTAATTTGAGCTGATCCTACCCAAACTCCATTGCCTGCATCGGAGCCATCTGCAACATATCCCGCAGCATAGATAGCCTTCCATCGGTGTGTATTATCACCTAAGTAATACACGTTATCAGATGTTGGTTTTACACTAGTATCTAAACTAGTAAAATCTATTGGGGTAATTCCCGAACTACCAATAGTCGCTACTAATATGTCAAAATTTTCATTTATTTTTGTAAATGCGTCATTTACATCACTCCATAAAAGCGGCGGAGCTCCAACAGTTATATTTGTATTGAATGACATTATGTTCTCCCTACCGCAACTTCTATTGTGCCAATATGATCGTTATTGTAATCGGATAGCGCCTTGCCAACTACAGTACCGACTTTGATGTCGCCTGTCGCTACAGTAGCAACTCCCGGAATTCCTGATGTTACCAAGATATCTCCTTTCTTAATTTTGCCAACTACCTTACACGGCACACGACCTTGTAGAGCAACACAAACAGCATTTTCTTTGTCTTCTAACTGACCATTTAGTACGTAAGCTGGATCTGTAGAAACAACACCTGCAACTCTAGTATCTGCCTTAATGTTTGAAGTAGTAGTTTCTTCATCACCGCCGAACACCATAACGGTACCTGGCTCATATTTCTTATCAGAAGTGTACCATTCTGCTAGGTCAGCGGAATATGTGGCCTGCATTTTACTACCAGTTGTTAATCTCCAATTGCCTGTGATGTCAGCGTTGGTAGTTGATCCGCCAGATGTAAGAATTAATGTTTGAACACTTGAACAGGTAATAGGAGCATCGCTACCACCATTCTGTGTTTTAAATTGATGTAGATCGTTCCAGTAAGCAGTTTTCTTTTCAGCAGCTAATGTACTGTCCTGAATTAATATACCGCCTGCTGACCCCCAACCGTAATATCTAACATATCCGCCTGTAGCGATAGCCGCGGTGTCTATGGCTAGATTAGTGTCAATCTTAATAGATTGTAAATCTGCTGTTCTACCTCCAAAGTCACCATTGCTGTCTCTAGCAATTATTTCTGAAGCCCCGACGGCAGCACTTGATCCTGCTGAAGAATTAACAATACCGTAATCAGCATCTGAACTTGAACTTGTACCCGAAGTTCTTTTCAAGAATCCTACACTGCTATATTGATTTTTCTTAACAGCACCGCCGTCATCTACAACAGTAGTAAATGCTACAGCAGCTACGTTAGCTGTTGATAATGTTGAATTGCCGAGTACAGTTTTTGTTGCTATTTGAGCCAAGTCCCCAACTGCTACAGAATTGGCTTTTAGACTTACCCAACCATCTGTAACTGTAAAGTCGGAAGTGTTAAAACTTGATAAACCGCTACGTGCTTGTTTTTCAGCGGCAGTACCGGTTGGCGCAGCCGCAAAATCACCAGCAATGGTCATGTTTAACTTGCTTTGCGCAATTGCCGCACTGTCTCCAACTTCGGTATTATTAACAACACCTGCATTAAGTTGAACATCTAATTGATTCAATGAAGAATCAGTACCAGTTCTTAACTCTACAGATATGTCGCCAGTAACTGTGGCATTAATTAATGTATTTCCAGCACCAGTGAATACCATAAAGTCAGCAGCATCTATATTGCCACCTGCCCAGTTTTGGAAATTGCTTAATGTTAAACTTCTTAGGTTAACAGCATCTGTTGGCAATGTTGCATCTGCAAGATTGGTAATCTTGTGATCGACGCTAGACCCCATGTCTATGTCGCCTTTCATGGCTAACTGACCGTTTAATGCTAAAAATCCTCCAGTGGTTGGTGGAATTAATTGACTCGAAATAACTGTTGTGCCATCGTGCCCAACCCCTAATCTACGTTCAATATAGATACGTGTTGCATTTTCTGTTGGCACAGTATCAGTAGCGTTGTCGCTAAATCCAGAGTCTGTAGAAAATTCACTTACTGGAACACCACGTTTGAAACCAATACCGTCTAAGTTACTCAACGCAATCGCTGCGGAGAACGTAACAGTACCAGTACCTTGGTCAACTTTAAAGTAAGGACCAACTTTGAAGTTACCATATTGGTCAGTAGTTACATAGAAACAACGGCCTACATCACGTTCTTCTGTTTCTGTATCCTCATTAAGAGCATTTACAGACGCACCATAAATTTCTTTAGGATAGTTAGTGTCTGCGTATGAACCAGTACCAATCTCAAGTAAATCGTGTGATGTAACGCGAGTTAATGAAATACGAATTGTTAAATTACCTAATGCTCCAGAGTTTCTAATAGCCACAGCACCTTTGGCTGTGTATGAAGCACTGTAAGCAATTAAACTATTAACCAACGGTTTATTAACATAAATTCTACCATACGGTTCGTTGGTTACTTCTTCAGAGTCGTATTGTGTAACAATGTATTCTTCACCTTGCCACATAAATTTAGAACCAACAACACGACTACGTTGTTGAGCAGCTACCGCAACAATAGACCAGTTAGTGTCGCCTTCTCTACCTCCTACTCTACTAATACTATGAGTACCGCTTTGACTACCTGATGTATCGATTGGAGTGCCACCAGGAGTAGAAGAGAATTTAAAAGTATTGGTTGTTAAATCAGTTGATAAGACGTGATAGTTAGCCAATGCACTAACACCAGTTGGCAAACTTCCTGTAGTTTCAAATTTAAATACTTCTCCGGCAACGTAGCCGTGGTTGTTAAGAGTTACCACCGCAGGAGTTGCAATAGAAATTGTAGCAGCTACAGCACCGCCGGCAGTACCAGTTAAAATACCAGATGCAGTAGTAAGACTTACTGCACTGCCGCCTACTGACGTAGAAATTGTAATCTTAGCATCTGGTATAATTCTACCATTAACTGCTGCTGTTGTTGTAATAGTTCCGCTGGCTCCTGAGGTATATGTAAATGTTGTAGCATCGGAAACTGTGATAACAACTGCGTTGTCAGAATCTAATGCTGTGCCAGTACTATTAATATTAACAGTTTGACCAGTGGCTAATCCGTGATTAACTGAAGTTACAATAGTTGCAGTGGTACTAGATCTAGCCACAGTGGCAATTGGAATGCTATCACTATAAGGACTAGATTTTACGTAATACGTAGTACCGGATGTAATGCCACCAAAACTTGTTCCAGCAAACACAATTGGCATTCCAGGTCTAACCTGATAAGAAATTGTGCTTAGGGTGATCAAATTAGTTGAAGATGTAGTACCAGAAGTGACCACAGTGTAGTAAGCAGTAGCACCTGGTTGCCACATAGTATATTCTATGTAATCATAGTTTTCTCTTAGTGTGGTCTTTGTTAAACCTTCATGCGTTAATTTAAAAGTTCCAGAACCTGCTGACGAGGTATTGATAACTTCACCATTTCTTTGCAAGGATACAGCAAATTCTGTGTCTGTTAAGTTATTTGGTGAAACAAAATAAATTTGATTAGTAGTCAATCCTGTTGGCAATGATACAGTTGATGTAAAACTAATAGTATAGTTTTCTAATAGTTTATGAGTCTTAATACCTGTAATAGTTAGACCAGTACCGTTAGTTAGCGTTGCTTCAGTACCATCTACAACTGTAGAAACTTTAAACTGATTATATTCAGGAACTTCAACAACATAGTATGTAGTACCTGAAGTAAATCCGTTAGCAGTTGATGTAGGTATAAATTTATCGCCTAATTTTAGTTTATGATTTTGACTGGTAGTACATAGGTTATCTGCAATTGTTGTTACAGTGACCAACATTTTAATAATTGCTGGACTAGAATTTGAAATGCTTACCTCATAAGGGCCATTAGGATCAGTTACAGAAACAAATTGTAAAACACGATATACAGTATCTGGAGTTTCTCGTAGTTTCAAACCAGTTGAAGGTCTAACAGCAACTTCAGCAAGGTCACCAGTTAATATTACCTGACCGTTTTGTCTTAAGGTCATTACAGTACCATCTGGAACAACTGCAAATAATCCTTCAGTTTCTGCAGCACCAGTACCTGTACTTAAGTTAAGTCTAACTACACCAGTAGGATAACTTTCATCTGAAGTAACAGATGTAACAGGATACTTATAGATATCTCCGCCGTGATCAATTTCAAGTTCTGAGCTACCTAATGGTACATAGTCATATCCATTGACAAAAATTGCCAAACCGCCCAATGTATTTTGATATGTTGGGCTTGGATAATAACATTTTACTCTTTGAGAAACATCTTCAAATAGAGTTGTCGGGGTAGGTACTTCTAATGGATCAAAACCTTCTGCAACCAACGCATATACACCGTGTGCGCTAGAGCCACCAACAGAACGAATTTGTCCGCCTGTTAGAGAATAATAAGAGATATAGCAATAGTAGGTAAAGATAGATACTAATTCTACCAATCCACCGTTGGCTGCAATAACTCCATAGCCCATGTCATTGATCTGTGTAAAGTCGTTGGCCAACATAGATCTATTACCAGGCATTAATACTTCATATCTGTTTCCGTTAAAATCTACATAATCAACAACTTCAGTTTGAATAGATGACTTAGCTGCCTGAATTAGTGTTCTAGCAGCAATATTATCAGCTGTGTAACCAGTAGTGCTAGGTGCAGATAAAACCACATAAGTTTGAGCAGTTGTATAATCATTAGCACTGATAGCATTAGACACAGCAGTCATTAATGTATTGATTGTAGCAGCTTCAGTTGCACTAGCCGCGGTGCCTGAAGCTCTTGAAAGCGGTGAATATGATGTTGCCGGAGCTAAGTTCTGTACAACTTGTCCAGCAAGGTAATTAGCATAGGTAATAGCAGCAGCACAACGAGCAGGCTGACCAGTTGCTAATAATCCTGCACCAGTTAAGTTATTATAATATTTTAATGCGGCTGTTCTAGTTGCAGCGTTACCGCCATAAATTAAATCGTGTATAACAGCTTCAATAACAAGATTTGTATCTCTTTGCGACTTAGATGAATTGTATGTATCACCAGTTGCCCACGGAGATATGTTACCAGAAATCTGTGCTTGAATCCAACCATCGACTTCGGCAACAATGTAAGATCGGTTGGCCATTAACAATGTATAAGCACTGGTTATATTAGCACTTGCGCTAGCGGGTAGTGTAAATGTTAGAGTTGGTAATGCTCCTACGCCTCTTTCTACAACTTCAGCAATTGTAGTATTACTGTCAGAAACTGTATCTTGAATAATAGGATAAGCATCAATTTCAGCAGATGCAAGATTATGTGCTAATGCAATAGCTTCTAAGGTTATAGATCTTTGATCTTCAACAACTACTGACGCTTGGGACATCCTATATGTTAAACCGCTGATTCTAGTCCAGTAGTTTGTTTCAAATACAATATCGTAGCCTAGTCCATCTAAAATTAATCCTACATCTCGAGAACAGGCTGAAGAATTATAACTGAACACCGGGTACGGCCATGGTGTTGTTTCGTCTAGAATAAATGTGGCTGTAGAACCGTTTTTATTATAAACAAAGTCTCGAACATAATTAATTCTATAAACTGAATCTTCAACAATAAACGAAGCAGGCAGCTGAGGGAAACGATCTAAATCGCTGACTTCTAATCGTGTAGTAGTTACAACGGTGTCAATATTAAATTCTAAGTTACCTGCAAAACCATCAATAAACATACCTCCGGCAAACACTTGACGGTCTTTACTTCTTGAGAAAGAAGCACATTCTTGGAAGTAAGGAGATCTAGAAAGAATTTGACCTTCCGGATCAAGGACACCCATGAATCCGCCGTGACCGATAGCACTAATAGCTTGCCAACGAACTGCATCGTTAGCAAGGAAAACGTCCATTTCGTTGTTTTCTTTAGGATAATTTACGCTGCCTGAGCCGTCAATAACATCCTTGAGAGCAGTAATTAAGTCAGCAATAACTGTTGTTGAACCACTTTCTGCAGAATATGCTGCATCAATAATTTGAGGATATAATGTTTGTTTAACATCAACAATAGTTGTATTAGCAACAACACTTAGCATCAATGCCTGCAATTTAGTTAATACCGAAAGGTACTCAGATAACTGTGTAGTAATAGCTATTCTTGCGCTGGCACTTTCATAGTATTTTAAACCTGCAGAAATAGTTCGAGTATAGTCACCGTATTTTAAATCATAGACAAACGCATCTACTAATAATCCAACATCTCTCTTACACAATAATGTATCGTATTGAAACGCTGGTGTAAATGGTGCAACAGTATTATCAATGTTATAATCCATCCACGCAATTATTTCTTCTTGCAAGAATGATCTGTTTAACTCTAAAAGAGTTGCTGTAGCGGTATATGCGCCTTTGTTATCAATTTTTGGATAGACTGGTTGGCTAGGATCTTGCAAATAATGATATCCGTAATTTGCTGTAGCCAATGTTAGTCCGTCAATTTCTAAATCTCTGCGGAATCTTTGGAATGCCCATGGTGAGCTTGATGTTCCTGGTTTTGGTCTAAAAATTACTCGGCGGAATTCATCGCCAACAATAGAACAGTTAGCAGGAACTTTTAACGGATAGTTTTCATAGTATTCACCGCTTTCTACTAAAATACTAATTTGAATGTTCTTTGAAATATCGCCATAGGCAATAACTTCGCCAATTTCAAATGAACCAAATTTAATATCGACATCAAATAATTCTCTACCTTCGCTGTCTAATGTTCCGCTATGAGATACAATCTGGGCTAACGCACCCGATGTTTCTCCTCGAAGATATAAGCCTTCTCTAATATCACGACCTCTAACAGCTTCTGGAGTTGCGGTAGTAACGTCGCCGGTGTAATCAGTTCGATATCCGCCAGTGTTAATTAAAAATCGTGGTAAATCTACAGACAATGTTGGCAATGATGTAAAGCCAGACCCGCGGTCATTAATAGTAATACTTGTAATTACTCCTGAAGTTACCACAGCAGTACCAAATGCACCACTGCCGCCGCCACCGCTAAGTCGAACAGAAACTAATGAGTATCCTGTACCTCCTGATACAATGCTTACAGAGTTAACTTTATAAGTTACATCAAATGTTGCACCAGCACCAATTGCACCAATTCCGGTAGGTGCAGCCGATGTAGTAATAGTAGTTGCTACAGCAGTAGCACCTGGTAGTGCAGTATATGTACCAGTAGAAATAATTCTATATGTTAATATAGAACCAGGTGTTGTTAAAGTTGATAGTACTTCAATAGTACAAGCACCGCCACCTACTGGAATTGTGCCGCCTGATAATGTTAAAATATCACCAACATAATAGTTTGTACCAACACCGTTTAAGGTTACAGTATCGACGCTCATTCTCAATGAGCCTGTAAATCCAGTACCAGAAGTTGGGGACGGCACAACATCATCTAATGTACATTCGACTGCTCCGTCGTTGTATGTTAAAACTTTCTTGTAAGGCCCAATTTCAACACGAGCTTCATTTACTAATTCTTCAGCACGTTTTAATGCTGCTTCTAATGTACGGTAAGCATAGGCTAATGCTCGTCCTTGAATAGCTTTTGATACACCCGGGCGATCATCTGCACCAGAAAGTGCAACATATAAATTAACAGAACTACCAAATGCAGAACTATCAACGTATCGTTTTGTAGCGGCAACTAATCCGCCGTATAATGTATCGTCGTCTGGTTCTGGATCTCTAGACAGAATCAATGGGCCGCTCATGCGTCCAAATGATGCATCAACGTTACCTGTTTCTGGATTTATTGCATCAACACCTGCTCTAGCAATTTTACTATCAGCATATGCTTTATTAACTAATTCGTGATTGTAAATTGGACTCAACGGTGTTATTGCAGTGCCAGCATCAATAATTCGGTATTGATTACCGCCCGAACGCATAGATAAGTTACCACCAAGTTGCGGTGTTGTATCTGCAGAAATTTCAGCAAAATCTGCGTTGATTTCAATTTCGTTGGGATTTGTAATAAAGTCAATACTGATACCATTACCTGCAACTAGACGTTTAAATGCTAGCCCTGATTCAGTATTATTGACGGTTACAACAGGAGTTGAACCAGTCGTAGGATCGTTTTGCCCTACATATGATGACGGTGAATCGTCAAGGCCAATAAATGTAAGTTTTTCACCAAGCCCTAATGAGCTGTATAATTCGCGGAAGTTGTCATTAACTTTTCTAAACGAGTCGCGAATACTGTCGCCGGTACCATCATTACCAACAGCACCAATATCAA